>Ga0209425_10007134_pt1 | contig 10563 bp, 10 predicted proteins | sample COG_05_FD_184749 | JGI IMG/M metagenome (GOLD analysis project Ga0209425, IMG submission 184749) | Pelagic Microbial community sample from North Sea - COGITO 998_met_05 (SPAdes) (version 2) | ecosystem: Environmental > Aquatic > Marine > Neritic zone/Coastal water | place: Helgoland, sampling... | reverse complement strand
TAATTAGACATTAATTCCTCTTGAGAGAAACCACTAATAGTTATTAAGAAAAAAAAAGTAAAGATTAGTTTTTTCATTTTAATTTTTTTTAATGATTATTTATTCTTCTTCAATACAATGTTCGTCACCAATAGATTTTAAAAGATAATAAGAAAAATAAATTTTTCATAAAAATTATAATCCTAAAATATCATTTATGTGATTTTGATCAGCATTTCCAGATGCAAAATCGTCAAAAGCTTTTTTTGAAACCTCAATTATATGGTCGTTAATAAATTTTGATCCTTCTCTTGCACCTTGATCAGGGGATTTTATACAGCATTCCCATTCCAAAACAGCCCAGCCATCAAAATTGTATTGACTTAATTTAGAGAAAATACTTTTAAAATCAACCTGGCCATCGCCTAGGGATCTGAATCTTCCAGGCCTGTCTATCCAGTCTTGATAACCACCATAAACTCCTGATTTTCCGCTTGCATTAAATTCCGCGTCCTTAACATGAAACATTTTTATGTATTCATGATAGTAATCAATATATTTTAAATAGTCCATTTGTTGTAAAATAAAATGACTAGGATCATATAAAATTTTTACTCTAGAATGATTGTTAGTAGCTTTTAAAAATCTTTCAAAAGTCACACCGTCATGTAGGTCTTCGCCAGGATGAATCTCATAGCATACATCAACGCCGTTTTTGTCGAAGTGATTTAGTATCGGCTCCCATCTTTTTGCTAATTCTTTAAATCCGGTTTCAACAAGACCGTTTGGTCTTTGTGGCCATGGATACATTGTATGAAAAAGTAGTGATCCTGAAAAAGTTGCCATTTCTGTAAGCCCTAAATGTTTACTTGCATTGGAGGCGTATTTTAATTGATCAATTGCCCATTCAGTTCTACCTTTTACATTACCATGAAGTGTTTTAGGTGCAAAGGCATCAAACATTTTATCGTAAGCATAATGTGAAGCAACAAGTTGCCCTTGTAAATGAGTGGAAAGTTCAGAAATTTCCATACCAGCTTCATTAACTATTCCCTTTAATTCATCGCAATATGTTTTGCTTTCACTGGCTTTTTTTAAATCAATCAATCCTTCTTCCCAGGTTGGAATCTGAACAGCCTTATAACCTAAATTACTTGCCCATTCACAAATATTTTTCAAGTTGTTAAAAGGTTTTTCCGTTCCAACAAATTGAGCTAAAAAAATACCAGGTCCTTTAATTGTTTTCATTTAATTATTTATTTAGTTCAACCCAAACATTTCCTTTTGAATTTGATTCTACGGTTTTCTCAATAAAATCCATTCCTCGTACGCCATCTTCAATTGAGGGAAATTCTTCAGAGGCGAAAGATTCTTGACGAATGGCTCTAGCAACCCCTTTGTAAATATTACCCATAGAATCAAAAATCCCCTCTGGGTGTCCAGGTGGAAGCTTTGTGCCGTCTAATGATATTTCATTATTATATCCATGTCCAGATTTTAACACTTGGAGAGGAGTATCATCTTTTAAGTGGTATAAATAATTTGGATTTTCTTGTTCCCATTTTAGCCCTCCTTTTTCTCCGTATACACTAATTCTTAAATTATTTTCTTCACCTGTTGCTATTTGGCTAGAACGGATAGTTCCTTTCATATTAGTAGAGAATTGAATTAAGATATTAGCATCAACATCCATTGGATTGTCCTTGTACAAAGTATTTAAATCGGCCAACACACTTTTTACTTTCATTCCAGTGACCAGTTCTACCATATTAAAAGCATGAGTACCAATATCTCCAACGCAACAGCTGATTCCAGATTTTTCCGGATTTAATCTCCAGGTAGAATTTCTTTTTTCTTTTTCATGAATTACTGGGTTTAACCAGCCTTGTAAATATTGAGCATCCACTTTGTGAAGCTTCCCTATTGCTCCATCAGCAATCATCTTGGTCATTTGTCTAACCATTGGATAGCCAGTGTAGGTGTAAGTAACAGCAAAAACTAACTTTTTTTCACGTTGAATTTTTTTTAAATCTAAAGCTTCTTTGTAAGTAGTGGTTAGAGGTTTTTCACAAATTACATGAAAATTATTTTCAAGTAATTTTTTTGCCATTGGGTAATGAAGAAAATTTGGAGTTAAAACTGAAACCACTTCAATTCTTTCATCAGAGTTCAATTTAGATTCCTGGTCAACCATCGTTTCAAAATCTTTGTAAACTCTCGATTCTTTTAATCCTAATTTTTTAGCAAACGAAAGATTTTCCTCAAAATTAGGGTTAAATACACCTCCAATTATTTCATATCTATCAAACATGCTTGAAGCGACTCTGTGTAGAACACCAATTAAAGAGTCTCCTCCTCCACCTAAAATTCCTAGTCTAATTTTTTTATTCATATTTTAACTTTATTAAACTGCTTGAGAGATTCGACTTTCTTCTAATTTGTTTCTAAAAGCAAATAAAAGTCCAAAGAGAATAACCAAAGCCAGGGGGAAATAAACCATATTTCCTAATGCTGCTTGGCCAGCTATAACTTCAGCAGCGTCTTCTGCAATACCAGAATTTAATGCAATTTCCTTTTCTTCATCAAGCCATGATCCAATTACAGGATTCCACATTCCAGTGGCTAACATACCAGCACCTCCAACAAGAGACATTCCAAGTGCTCCAGTCTTTGGTAAATATTCAGAGACGAATCCTATCATTGTAGGCCAGAAGTAACAAACTCCAACTGCAAATAATACTGAAGCGACATAAAGCATTTGACCATCAACCTGAGACATCATAAAAATTGCTATAGTTGTCACTATTGCTGATAAAAATAAAACACCAATTGGGTTAAGTTTATGAATAATTGGTCCAGCAAAATATCGTCCAACTGCCATAATTCCTGTAATAAGAGCCAAAATTAACATTGGACTTGCTCCTGATTTTTCAAGAAGAGGAGTAAGCCATTGTTGTGTGCCGAGTTCTGCTGTTGCAGTTAAGGTCATACAAATTGCTATGAAAATAAATAACGGTGTAAATAAAGATTTTAAATTAAGAACAGTGTCAGATTCAATGTGCTGAGTTTTTGGAAATTCTTCCTTAATAAACAGGTATCCATAAATTATAGTAGGTAAAAGCATAATTGCTATCTGAGACTCCCATCCTAATCCAAAATCTGTCATAAACTTAGAAGTAAGAGATCCTATAACTATTCCACCAGGAAACCATACATGAAATTTATTTAACATAGTAGTTCGGTTGTTAGAATACATGTCGGCAATTAACGGATTACAAGCGGCTTCCACAGAACCGTTAGCAAATCCTATAAAAAATGAGGAAATTAAAAGAGTCGCAAATCCTCCAGCGTAAATAGTCATCACTAGACCTAACACATGCGAGAAAAAAGCAATTATCATCAATTTTTTTGCTCCTAACAAGTTGTATAAAAATCCTCCGAATATGGTAGCTACAGGAAACCCCCAAAAGGCCATTGCATTTACAAACCCTAGTTGAGTGTTATTAAGCTCAAAGTCTTCTCCTAGCTGCCCAAGAATACCTGCTCTAATAGCAAATGTCATCGCCGTTACTATAAGCGAAATACAAGCAGCAATAAATAATTTATTTTTTGATATTGATTTATCCATAATAATTTGTTGTTGATTTCTTTACTCAAGATACTAATTTCTTTTAGAAATTTTTAGATCAGAATGATCAATCTAGACAAATAAAACAATAGAAGCTTTGTAGTTCAAAAAATAGTAGATTAAATTTTATGAGAACCGTCACAAAAAGGCAAATTACCAGATTTGGTACAACCACATAGAGTGAATCTTTTACCATGCTTTATTTTTTCTCCATTTTCACTTAATAGGGTAACGCTTCCTTCAACAACAATCTGCCCTTTGGATTTTCTAAAAATAATTGGATTATCTTTTTTCATTGAGTTTTATTTAAAAAATAAAACAGGAGTATTTTTAACGTATTCTTTGTAAGAATCCAGGTCTCCCCATTTTTTTTTCGCACTCTCCTCAAGAAGCCTAACGCCACTTACGTAATAAATTAAAACATAACTAAAAACAGGTGAAATTAAAGTCAGATACTGATAGCCTGATAGGGATGAAATTGACATTACTGCAATTCCAAACCACAATAGAATTTCTCCTAGGTAATTAGGATGTCTTGATTTGGACCATAACCCAGTGGTTATAAACTTATCTTTGTTTTCTTCAACTGACCTAAATTTAGTCTTTTGTTTGTCAGCGATAATTTCAAGGGTGTAGCCAAAAAGAAAAATAATTAACCCTATAAAAAGAAAGACATTTTCTACTACTCCAGTTTGGCTTGAAAGAGCAGTTAAGGCACAAAGACTACAAATTGAAACCCACATGCCTTGAAGAGACCACGCCATAAAAAATCTTGTAGGAGAGAGCTTAATTTCTTTAAACCTTTTGTCCTCACCAGCTTTTTTAATTCTAAAGAAAAGAAAAATACCCAGTCTTACAGCCCAGAAAATAATTGCCCCACCGAGTATTAAGTTAGCTATGTTTTGAGTTGAATTATAAAGAACAAATATTACAGCAAAAACATAAGTACAACTCCCAGTTAAGTCATAAAATTTTTCAGATTTTAATAAATACGCAGGGATAAATACAATCCATTGTATTGAAAATATATAAACAATAACCTCTTTTAAGGAAAAAGTCCCTGAATTTAATTCAGAGTCAGCTAATGAGGCTAATAAAAAACAAATTCCAAAAGCCGAAAAGGAAATAATCAAATGAATTAATTTTTTTATCATCTACTAAAGATAGTAAACTTTGAAAATAATTGTAGTTTTAGACAGTGAAGTATATATACTTTCTGCTAATAGTTTTAATATCTTTTAACCTAAAAGCTCAATCAAAAAAGGTTAAAATAATTGATTCAATTTCTTTTGAGCCGGTTCCGTTTGCCACAATATTTTTTTCTAATAATAATGGAATAATTTCAGATGAAAATGGATTTTTTGAATTAGTTCCTGAACAGTTTTCTAAAAAAGATTCGTTATTTATTTCTTCTATGGGGTTTGAGCCTAAAAAGTTCTCTCTTGATATATTTAATGACTCGATTATTAGATTATCTCCCAAAACTATTTCTTTAAAAAATGTCATTGTAACTAACAATCAATTGTCCTCAGCTGAAATAATTGACAGTGTTAAATTATATATAGATCGTAATTATAATTTTGGGATTACTGAAAACAAACTGTTTTTTAGACAAGAGTTCAATCAAGATTTAGAAAAGTTTAAACTAAACAAATTCAAATCTACTATTAAAGATTTAAGTGCTGAAGCAATGGATAGTATGACCGATAACTTGCCCAAAAAAAGTAAAAATGAAATTGAAAGTTTGTCATATTATTATGTTAACTCGGACATAGACGTTCCAAAAATTAAACTTATCAAATCTAGAAGAACTAACGACGATAATGAAAGTGATTTATCCAAATCATTAGGTGATAAATTAGAGAAATCATTAAGAGAAAATTTAAAATCAAACTCTTATTTTAAAATAAGATCTGGATGGCTTCCTTTTTCTCTGGACTTAACATTTAACGGTCTTTGGGAAATAGATAGTACTGATCAAGAACAGTTAAAAAAACTTAAAGAAAAAGAAATTAAAAGAAAAGAAAATTTTTCAGATGTTCAAAAAGGAAGAATTCAGAGTGTTTATTTAAAATCATTTTTCAATCCAAGTTCTGAACTAAACTTTGTTCTTAAATCTAAGAACTATACTTTTTCTAATCCAGAACTGAATTATTTAGGAAATGAATTGGTTTATGTAATTGAATGTTATCCTAAAAGAGGAGATAAATTTAAAGGAACAATTTATGTTAATTCTTATGATTATGCTGTTGTTAGAATAGAATATGAAAATATAAAACCTTTATCTAAGTTTAAATTATTGGGAATTTCATTATTCTCTAATTTAGAAAAGGGAAGGATGGTATTTTCAAAATTTGAAAATGAAAAATATAGTTTAAGTTATTTTCAAAGCTCCAGAGGAAATAAAGTATCCATTAAAAGACCTTTTAAAATTATTGAAAAAAATAAGTTTGTAGAGGGAAGAAAAAAACAAAATCAAATCTTAGCGAAATTAGATTTTATCTCTAGTTCAGTTTACAATACGGAATTGCAAGTTTTCAAAGTTAATGGTATTGATAAAAAAGAGTTTGAAGATATCAATGAAGAAAATCAAGTTTTACCTATTTATTTAAGGGAGTTCAAAAAAAATTTTTGGGAGGAATTTGATGAGTAAAAATAAAAAGAGCCTCATGTAAACATGAAGCTCTCCTTGGAATTAATAATTAAACAATTATTAATTAGGTAAAATCACTTTGTCAATTAAGTGTACAACTCCATTGTTGGCTTGCACATCGACTGCAATAATTTTGCTTTTTCTATTGTTTCCATCTGTAAGAGTGGCTCCGCCAGTAACATTTGCAGTTATTGGACCACCTAAAGTATTTAATTCTAAATTATCAGATAAATCACCTGATAATGCATTAGTCTCAGCTACAACATGGTATGTTAATGTCGCCTTTAAAGTAGGCTCATCAATTGACGAAAGCCTTGAAACTCCCAATTCTACAAGTAAATCATTAAAAGCATCATTGTTAGGTGCAAAAACTGTGAATGGAGCTGGAGAAATTCCTGGGGCTGTACTTAAAATTGATGGAAAATCTGCTGTTAAATCTCCTCTTGTAAGAGCAGATAATAAACTAGATAAATTTTCATCAGCTACAGCAAAAGTCACTATTGATGGGATTGGAATAACTCTATCTACAACATGAATTATCCCATTAGTTGCTCTTACATTACCCTGTGTTATTCTAGACTCACCATTTAAAGTGACTCTCATATTGACTTGTTCAATGTGAATAGACATGGGTGTTTGAGAGGCGTCACTCTTTGCAGCTGTTTTAAAATATCCAGTTTTAAAATCTCTGTATTCGATACCTCCAACCATGACGTGATTTAATAAAACCTGAGTTAGTAGACCAGTTGGTACATTATCAATGCTGTTAAATCCATTTTCCATAAGAAAACGACCAAAAGCCATATTATTAGGAGCATAAAGAGTATATTCTTCTACCCCGTTTAATACTGTATTTAAATCAGTTTTTTGAAGCGCATAGGCAAGGTATGAATAGTTCATACTTGTAGCCACGTGCTCATAAATTGTTTTTGGGTATACCACATATTCGTCATTATCGTTTTTTGAACACGATTGGAAGAATATCGCTAGAGATAATACCATTAAAAGTTTGAAATTTTTAATCATTAAGTTTTTTTATTTATTCATTTCAATAAATACAAACAATGTGCCAAGTAATTTTTTATTAATTTAAAAGACACATATAAATATTAAAATGAAGCGTATAAAAAAACGATATGTAGGAATTATTATGTTATTTATTTTGGGGATATTTCTTTATTCACCAGATATACCACTTAATGAGTTAAAAAAGACATATGCTAATAAATTCTCAAAATTTATTGAAATTGAAGGGATGAACGTTCACTACAGAGATGAAGGGAAAGGTGAAGTTATTCTTCTTATTCATGGAACTGGTGCTTCTCTACACACATGGAATAAATGGACAGATGACCTCAAAAAAAAATATAGAGTAGTGCGTTTGGATTTACCAGCATATGGGCTAACTGGCCCTCATCCACAAAATAAATATTCTGTTCCTGACTACTCAAATTTTCTAGATTCTTTTACTAAATCTTTAGGAATTGAAAATTTTATTTTGGTTGGGAATTCTTTGGGAGGTGCAATAGCATGGTATTATGCCTCTGAGCATAAAAACAAGGTTAAATTATTAAGCCTCCTCAATCCAGGTGGATTTTCTAATAAAAATGATGATAGCCCACTCGTTTTTAAATTAGCCAGAGCCCCAATCATAAAAGATATTTTGAGGTACGTTACTCCTAGATTTTTTGTTAAAAACACTTTGAAGGAAGTTTATTATGATAAAAGTAAACTCACTAATAACAAAATAGACACTTATCGCGATATGATTTTGAGAGAAAATAATAGAGAATCTTTTATCTCTCGTTCTGCACTTAAACCTAAAGATTATACTAGTCGATTGCAATTAATTACTGCACCAACACAAATTTTATGGGGCAATGAAGACGCTTGGATTCCAGTTGAAAATGCTGTTCTATTTGAAAAATTTATTCCTATCTCAAGAGTTGATATAATGAAAAAAACAGGTCATATCCCAATGGAAGAGAGGCCTTTTGAAAGCTTAGAGTTATTATATAATTTTATTGATAGTAATTAACTAGTTTATGGTATTATCAAGTTCCGTAAGTTTTTTTAAAAAATTAAAAAAAAATAATAATCGTGATTGGTTTTCAGAAAACAAATCTAAATTCAAAGAATTAGAATTTGAAATCAAAGCCTTTGGAGAAGAATTAAAAGATCGGTTAAATGAATTTGATAATATAGATCGTTTTAAACTATTTAGAATTTATAGGGACATAAGATTTTCTAAAGATAAGACCCCTTTTAAAACTCATTTTGGACTGTATTGGAATCGTGTAAAACCTCAGTTAAGAGGAGGATATTATTTACATGTTTCACCAAGTAATAATTTTTTAGCATGTGGATTTTGGGATCCAAACTCAAAAGATTTATATAGAATACGCAAAGAATTTTTACATGATACCAAGGAATTTAGAGATATAATTAGCTCCAAAGAAATTTATTCTGTTTGGGGTGCCCTTGAGGGAAGCGAACTCAAAACTGCACCAAGAAATTTTGACAAAAACCATCCAGACATAGACTTAATTCGTAAAAAGCAGTTTGTTTTTAAAATTTCTTATGCAGACGTTGAAGTATTTGACAAAAAATTTATCAATAAAATTGAAAAAGCAATAAAGACTATTAGACCTTTTTTAAATTATATGACAGAGATTTTAACAACTGATGAAAATGGAGAATCTTTAATTTAAAATATTTTTTTAGAAAATTTATTTATTCCATATAAAAGCCATCCGAAAACTATCAAACCTCACTCCACAGTAGTGGTTTAATAATATGGGTTGATTAACCTTACCTTTTATTTTTTATTCAAATTTTATTGAGTTTAACTTTTGTATTTGATTTTCAATTGTTCTAATATCTTCCTCAAAATTACTTTCTGTTAACTTATAATTGAGGTCAAAATTGTTAATTCCTGATGAAATAGAGTCTTTGTTTGAATACATTAACCTTACCACAATTTCTTTATCTGAATCTAAACTTACAATCTCTTTCATACTGTCCCATTCAAAGTTGAGAAAGTCCTCAATTTTATTAGACTCCATTTTCATGTCAACAACTTCAACATAATTATCTAACTGTTTTGAATAATAAAAATAACCTCCTATAGAAAAAGAAATTAGTCCTAATATTAGGATTAAATAATTTCTGTTCTCTTTTTCAAAAATATTTCTCATAATATTAAATTTTTTTAGATTAAACTTATAATTAAGAACTTCACCTATCATTCTTAATGAATATACAGATGGTTTGTTTTCATTGTTTTCAATCCTCTGAATTGTCCTCAACGATAACCCTGATTTTTCAGAAAGGTCAACTTGTGTTAACCCATACTTTTTTCTCAGTTCCTTAATTTTACTTCCTAATTTCATTATTCAAAAATATCTTTATCTATTCAAAACACTATCGTCATCAAGACGTCATTTTGACGTCTTCTTGATATATTAAACCTTTATAAAGATAAGTAGTAAGTAGGTTATTATCCATTTCATATTTTCTTTTATGATTTACTCAAAAACCTTCCCATATTAACTAGTTTTTTAAAATATTTCAATAATGGGGTTAGTTATAATAACAACATCCTCACGATTGATTCGTTCCTCTCGAATCTTACCTTTCTTATAAATGGAGTGAACATGGTTGTTCTTAAAGGTACTCCCTCGTGGTGTTTTTAACCCCTCCTGGTTAAAGATTTGAGATATCTTTCTATACCCAATAGGGGTAAGAAAACACTCTTTATATTTACAAATTCTGTTGAATAAATACTCTTGGTATTCACTATAATTTGACTCCCAAAGGTTGGTGGTAATAATTGATAATGAGAACTTTACCACCCATTTATAGGGGTAAGGTTTATCAACCCATAAACCTACTCTACTGTTACTGATTTTGCAAGATTTCTTGGCTGGTCAACATTGCAACCTTTTTTATTAGCAATGTGATATGAAAGAAGTTGTAAAGGAATATTTGCTAAAATAGGAGCTATAAGTTCGTCACAATTAGGAATTTCAATTATGTGATCTGCTAGCTTTTCAATCTCTGTGTCGCCCTCTGAAACTACAGCAATTATCTGTCCGCCACGAGCTTTTATTTCCATAATATTACTCACCACCTTATGGTAATTCCCTTTTTTTGTTGCTATTACTACAACAGGCATGTTTTCATCAATAAGCGCTATTGGCCCGTGTTTCATTTCTGCAGCGGGATACCCTTCAGCATGTATGTATGAAATTTCTTTTAATTTTAAAGCCCCTTCAAGAGCTATTGGAAAATGATATCCCCT
>Ga0209425_10007131_pt1 | contig 10566 bp, 14 predicted proteins | sample COG_05_FD_184749 | JGI IMG/M metagenome (GOLD analysis project Ga0209425, IMG submission 184749) | Pelagic Microbial community sample from North Sea - COGITO 998_met_05 (SPAdes) (version 2) | ecosystem: Environmental > Aquatic > Marine > Neritic zone/Coastal water | place: Helgoland, sampling... | reverse complement strand
GTAACATTTTAAGTGTATAATTTATATCTCCACACATTTCATATTCATCATTTGATTCAAAATAACCTAAGGATGAACTAAGTGCGTTTTCCCAATCTTTTTTAGCTATGGTTGCTACAGCAACATCTGTATTTACGCTGCATATTTCGGCTATATTTTTATTTTGCCTAATAGCATGTTTTATACCACTAAAAGTTTCTTTAAAGATATTAAATTTATTATCGTTAATAAATTCGTTTAGTAATTTAGGAGAGTGTCCTATAACTTTTAAATTCAGTAATTTTCTTTTACCCATTATTTTTTAAATACTACATTTGCTACAAATGAGACAAATGAGGATAAGGGTACTTGGAAAGCAGCTACATTTTTTTCAGGAGCATCTTCATCTTCATCAAATTCTAATCTGAAGTCGTTAAATTTTGGTGCTAACTTTGTGGCAACATCGTTTTGGAGTTGACCTAATTGTTCAGGTGAAGGGTTTGGTATTTCGGTTCCATTATCATCTAATGGGAAAAATTTAACTTTGATACCTTTTTTAGTTGGATTTTTATTTACATCAAAGCTAACTTTATATTTTCTACCATCTATAGTAGTAGTATACTTTAGCATTCCTTGTTGATCATCACCATCTTCATGTAAAGGATCATACATAGCTGTATCGTCAGTGTAATTGACATTTTTTGAGTAATCTCCTTCTAAAATATCTGTTAATTTTACTTTTTCCATTAGAATAATTTGTTATAAATATTAAAGTAATTCATATTCCATTTCAACAGGTTCAAACCCCCATGTATCAGCATTTTCAGTTTTTTCTTGAGCTGTAACTGCCCTATACATGTCATTCACTTTCCTATTGATACCATCTAAAAATCCACCTCCCCCTTTACCGTGGAAGATATGAAATAAAGCTGGTGAATAAATGGCTTTTAATTCAAAACCATGTTTAATAGCTTTCTTTTGAACATTTGTATCACTATATAAAACATAAATAAGTTCTTCCTCAAAGCCACGTATTTCATGCCAAATATTTCTATGTGCTAATTGAAAATCACCACAACAATTTATAATACTATAATTATCACCTTTAACTACAGATTCACCAGTTGTTCTTTCTTCACTATTTTCAATTAAATGGTCTCTAAGAGATTCCCAATCACTATATTTTCTTTCCCCACCATGAAATTCTTCAATTTGTTTCCAATCGGTATATCTTCTTGATATAGTATAAAATGTATTATCATTTAACTCGTTTTTAATCGTTTGTTCTAACTGATCTCTACGTGGTGATATAACATCTATATTAGTTGATACGATATAGTCACCAGTAGCTCTTCTAATTCCTATATTACGAGCTAATGTTTCACAACACACTTGAGCATTTGGATCATTATTAGTTAGCATAGATGCTATTTCAGGAGTAATTACTATATGTTTTAAATTACCTCTAAAATTTATATTTTTGTCTATGTCCCAAAGTTGAGGTTTATTATTAGGTGAGTTCCAATCAACTAATATTACTTCATCAAAAGTATTTACTAGTGAATTTAAACAATAAGTGGCTCTATCATTTAGATTACCACCATAATCATCATTTCTTGTTACTACTACTGCGCTTAATTTCATATTTTATATTTTTCTATAATATCACTACAAATTCCACTACATTTAGATACATCATCATTATTTATTTCTGGTAAAACTGCTATACTATTTTTTAATGGTTGTTTGCCGGGATATGCCCAAATATAACCCTGTGATGTTAACGTTATATCATCTTTTTGATGCCAGAAATAATTAAATCTAGACCCAATATTATCTAATGTATTAAATTGGGTTATGGCTTCCAAATTTTTACAATGAAGCCATAATCTTTTATGGTGATATTCTATAAGTTCATGTGGAAAATCATAAGTTGGACCATCATGTCCTAATTTAAATTTACCATCTGTAAACCAAACGTCAACTTCACAATGGTATCCTTTACGTAAAGCTTCCCAAATGTATTCAGGTTTATTTTCGTATTTAGGTTTTTTACCATTAATATTTCCCCTATGTGATATTAAAATCATATTTAAATTTTATAAAATCATTTTTATATAAATTATATATTTTAGTTTGGTTTGAACTAGATAATAATAATTTTGGTTTATTAGAAGAATATTCTTTAGGAAAAGGAATATTACTATTAAAAATTTTATTTAATTTATTATTTATATTTAAGTCTTCTAATTTAAAGTAATGTATTTTAGCATTTAAATTATTCCATATATGTTGAGGATAATAAAATCTTAAACCACCCCAGTGACCTTCAGAGTAACACTTTTGTTTCCAATTTTTAAAATTTAAACCATTGTAAAAGTTATCATAAAATTGATCATAATTTTCTGGGAGTAAATAAAGGTTAGTTTCTAGTAAATGGAGGAATAATGAAAATTCAAATTTATGTCCTAATAATATTTGTTGGTGGTTATAAGCAGATATAATTCTATCTATAGGGTTTCTAGTAATTTGAATTATATTATAATCTTTTAAATCATCAGGACCTATATTAAAATATAAACAGTGTTCTTTTAAAGTTAAATGTAACTTAGGCAAGTTATTATTTTGATTTAATAAAATTGGATCAAAATTAAAATTTAAAGATTGTAAATATTTTGAAATTGAATGGCTACCTGTTTTAGAAGGAACTAATACAATTAATTTATTTTTTTTACTTACCATTCATATAGTTCTTTAGATAGTAATCTAAATCTTCAGGTGTACCTAACCCCCACATTTCTTTAACATCAAAAGTCCTTATCGCTTTTCCATCTTCGATAGCTTCATTAAATACCGGACATACGTAAAATTCGTTATTTACGCGAATATTTTTATTTATCATTTGTTCTGCATACTTTACAAAATCACTACCATTTTTCCAATAATAAAAACCTATGGTTGCTATATTTGATATAGGGTTTTTTTCTGCCACTTCAGTTACTAAACCTTGTTCATTTACTTTAGCAAACGACCATTTAGGGTGTGTTGCTTCAAATGTTACAATACCACCATCAGCATTTGTTTCATTCATCTTGTATAAAAATTCATTAGAATCCCATTCTACAAATTGATCTGAATTGGCAAAAAATAAGGGTGAATCTGAATCAATATATTCTTTGGCTAGTAGTGCTGTACATGCAGCTCCCTCTGTCATACCTTCTGTTTCAACTATTTTACAACCAGGAGTAATTAATGATAATAATGCATCTAAATTATATTTTTCTCTATGAGATTTTTGTACTACATAAATATAATTAGCTTTTATATTTAAGTTTTCTACCACTACTTGTATCATTGGTTTTTTCTTTACCTCAATAAGTGGTTTTGGAAATGTGTAACCGGCTTTCTCGAATCTAGAACCTGCCCCAGCCATTGGTATTAATACATTTAATGTTTCATCTCTCCAAGCTGGAGTTATTTGTTTATCTCCCATTTGTATTTTATTTATTTTATTTATAATGTTTTCGTAAGTTACTTCTTGTGGATTCTTTACTCGTAAAATATACGACTTACTTCTTGCAGCGGCAAGTAATCCATAAGGGGAATCTTCTATAATTAAAGTTTCCTCTGGTAGACATTTCATTTTTGAAATAGCATTCCAATACATTTCAGGATGTGGTTTAGAATTATCTACATCTTCATTAGATAAAATTAAATCCATATACTCAATTAATCCTAATTTAGCAAGTACAGTTAATACTGTTTTTCTTATAGAATTAGAGCAACATACTATTTTATACCCCTCATCTGATAGTTTAGATATTGTATAAAGTAAATTGGGGTTTATTTCTAAATCACCCAACATATCTAAAGTATTTTTTTGTTTATCTTCCCAAATACGATTGTGTTCTTTAGTTGGTAAACCTTTTTGTTTAGTCAACATATTTAGCTTTTGAACTGTTTTTAACCCATCATAAGTTGATAGATGTTCATTCCAACTAATAGCATATTCCCCTAATGCTTTATTAAGTGCTTCGTAATGGATATTTTTAGCTTCAACTAAAACCCCATCCAAATCAAAAATAATTAATTTTATATTATTCATCTAAGTATATAAAAGATCGGGGCATATTGTGTATAACTTCTGTACTTCTTACTAAAACATTATTACCCCAATTTGAACAATGTTTTATTTTTAATTTACCCTCATCAAGGGTTCTTTTTAAATAACCTTCTGCAAAATTACCTAAATTTTTATCATAATGTTTTGTTATGGTTTCTAATAATTTACTATACTGTAACATACCTTTATAATTTAATATAGCTAACTGATCATTGTACCCGGCCCCAACTTCATAATTATCCCTAGTTGGTTTGGGCATATATACATCATAATCATCTTTATAAAAATTATTAAATATATATTCAGAATTAAATTGATGAGGAAATATTAAATCAGGTCTTATCCTAATGTACATGTCATATGGTTTTCTTGGTAGATTAAAACATTGTTTAATAGAAGCAGCCATACTTATTGCATTTTTAATAGTATTATATTCTATAAAATCTTCAATACCCATTTTATCAACTATATGTTGTTTTAAAAAAGTATTATGATAATTACTATCTATTTTTAAACCATAAGGATTATAAAGTTCTATTGCTCTATATCCTTTCCAAGAATGTATAAAAATATCAACATTAAATTTAGAAGATAAATTAATAAAATGTTGGTAAATATAAGGAAAACAAAACATAGAACTCCTTCCTTCACCTGAAATGCATAATGCTATATTAATTTTACCAGTCATATACTTCTTTTGATTTATACCAATCTATTAAATTTACTTCTTTTTTTAACCAATTTACTTCAACTCCTTCATCTAAACATTCTTGTAAAAAGAAACTAATACCACCATCTATCATTGTTTGGTAATCTAATTTAAACTCTATTTCTTTATTTGTCATGTAATTCCAAGTAATAAGTGCTTCAGGTGGTACAGGTATTATTTCATCTACTTGAAAATCAAACATTAATTTTAAATCTTCAATTTTACCATATATAACATTATCAGCTGGGTAATCATGACTATCATGGTAATAGACTAAATCATATACTAAATCTTTTCTAACTCCTGTTTTACAAGTAGCCATAAATGCTAATTGTCTATTTTCTAATCTAGGTAATAATTTATCTAAATTAGTTACTATAGTATCACTTCTAACTTTTAATACTTCATCAACTTTACCCTCTAAATAACTAACCCCCGCAAATGTAGATTTAACTTGCATATTAACATTTATGTAACCAAATACTTCTGGTTTTTCAACTAATATAACTTTTATACCCTTATTACGTATGTAATCTAATCTAATAACTGATTCATCATTCCAAGTTGCCCAGACAACATTATCAAATTGTGAGTAATAATCTGTTAATTCTTTATAATATTCTGTTGGGCCTTGTATTACTATACCTTGTTTCATCTTTGATAATTAAAAGTAGTAAAATACCATTCAAAATCTTTATATATTTGATCTGATATATGGTTAGGAATTATATTAGAATGTTTTTCTAGAGGTAAATCTAATTTTGAATTAATAATATGATCTCCAAAAACATGAAAATTGTCATTTTCTTCTGTAATTTGTTCTATTTTATTAAAGTTATGTTTAAAATAAGGTACTTCTAAATAATCATATATTTTTCTTATTTCATTTTCTGGTTCTAAAATAAATTGTTCAAATTTTATAATGTGTAGGTTGCTATAAAGATTAGAATTAATTATATTATACAACCATATTAAATATTGTTCTAAAGGGGTTGAAGTAATATAAGCATTAAACCTATCTTCGATTGGAAGGTTTTCGATATCAGTATCTATATTCCAACGATATTTTTGGGTTGGATCTTTAATATACATTTTTTCATATGATAATAGAACATCTCTTAGGTCTCTTACTAAAATAATAATTTTTGGTTGGTTTATAATTTTTGATACAAAAGGATAATCTTGTAACCACACTTTACTTTTATCTAAAATATAAGGTTTAGAAGTAAAGGTTTTATAAAAAGCAATTATACCTTGTTTACAATAATTATAAAATGCATCTTTAACTTTATTATAATCTTTATATTTTTTAAAATGAGGAATTTGTGAAAATGAATGTAATTGATTTTGTAAAAAAGAAGATAACCCTGAAGTAGGAGTAACATAAAAATTTGGGTTTTGTCCTATTATATTTTGTAATAAAGTACTACCAGATCTAGGTACAGAAGCTTGTAAAAATATTTTTGGGTTAGTCATACATGTTATATAATTTCATTATACCTTCTTTTAAACTAGTTTTAGGTTGCCAATAACCTTTTATATTATTATTAGGTTCATTCATAGCATTACGTTGTGTATTATCCTTTTTACTACCAGGAATTATTTTACAACTAGATAATACATCTAATATTTTTGCTATTTCATATATTTTATTCCATTCAAAACTAGTAATACTATAATCTTTTGTTTTATCTATCTCATCATAACGAGTAGATAAATTATATAATGCCTCACAAGCATCATCAGCATATAAAAATTGTCTAGATTCAGTTCCATCTGTTCTCATTTTTATCACCCCATTTTTAGCCATTTTTATAAAATCAGTTATAACATGAGATTTTTCTTCATCTTCTTCATATCCATATACATTCCAAAATTTAACTACTATTCCTCCTAATTCATGTGTTAACTTCTCACCTAACGATTTTAATGTCCCGTATGTAGAATACCCCATTTCAGACATTTGTGATGAAGCAAATATAAATGGTTTTTTATTTGATTTAAGTGATTCAAATGTATTATACATTATTTTCATATTATTAGAAATAAAATCATAACTATCTTGGTATTTTTCTAAATACTTAGAACCCCCAACATCAAAAGCTAAAAAATGTACGATATCACATTCTTCTATATAGGCATCTAATATAGGGGCATGATCATTTCTTAAATCTTGGTTTGGGTTATTTATAATGTCATACTCAAAAACTTGTTGTTTTTGATTAATTAAATATTTTACTAAATGGTTTCCTATTTGACCACTAGAACCTAATACTAAATGTTTCATTTATTTATTCCAAATTTACTAAATTTATACCAAGCTCTTTCGTGAAAATAATATAAAATCATTTTTGTAAATACTTCAATTCCCCCAATTGCTAATCCCCACTTCCATGAACCTGTTACTACCCATGAAATTATCATTGTATCTAAAGTACCAATAATTCTCCAAGTAATAGTTTTTGCTATGTGTCTTTTATAATTTACCATCTTTTCTCATTTGTTCTCTTATCTTAGTTGCAGATATTTCTTTTACATCTTGAGGTGGTACATGTTCTATAATGTCATAACCAACTCCTCTACCATAATTTACTGATTCTATATCAGGTATAATAACTACTTTTATTTTACCTTCAGTTATTTCATTAAAAAATCTTATTTTAAGGTTATCTTTTATTTGTTGTGCTGTCCAAGGTTGATTTTCATCAGGTTCAACATCACGTATTGCTATACAAACATTTTTACCTTCATTTAATCTTTGATCAATTAACCATTGGTGACCATCATGCCATGGTTGCCATCTACCTATAAATAAACTATATTTCATCTAATATTTTTTTAAGTGATTCTTCAGGTGTATCAAAATTAGTATTGATATCTATATAATTTTCAAAAGGGGGAACATATGCTATTGCAGCAAAATGATCTCTTTCTCTTTTTTCTGTAGTATGAACATATATTTCTTTTATATTATCTCCAAGTAAATCTTTAAAGTCTTCTCTTTGATCAATATAGGGTGAAACTAATGATACTATGACATCTTCTCCTTGATTATGTAAATAATGGGCAATACGTTGAGCTGTACCTACATTTTCTACTCTGCCTTTTATTGAATAATCTTTGTTAGTAAATAACTCTCTCATTTCATCACCATCAATACGAAACGCGTGGGGTAAATGTTCTTTTTTTAACTTATTAGCTAAAACTGTTTTTCCAGCACAAGGCTGTCCTGTAAACCAATATATCATAATATTCCTTTTTCTTGTAATGTTTTAAGTCCTCGATCAATGTACATTTTCATATTTGATTCAAATATTTCTCTTTGATTTGGTACATCATTTATATGCATTAAATCTTTATACACTTTAGTATAACCCCCATCTTTAAATGGACCTACTGGGTATTCAAATATAGTTTGTCCACGCATAACATATTGTTGGAAATTAACTCCTCTCATTTTAACATATTCTGTTACTAATAATGAATACCAATCATGTGGACCATATCCTTTCCAATCATCTTGTATTGGGCATAATTCTTCATACATTGCTTTATTATATAAATCAAACCAACCAGCCCATTTTGATTTATTAGTTGGGTCTAAAGCAATACCCATTTCTTTAGTTTTCATTTTTGCTCTAATATCAAATAAATCTACTTCATTCCATTTATCATAATCAACATGCATCCAATCTGAATTAGTAATTTCATCCCACGTTGCATCCCACATTTTAGATATTTCTGGGGTTATAACAAAGTATTTATTTTTAATTTGTTTTGAACTTTGTATTAATAAAGCAAGTGCTTGTTCACTAAAATACATGTCAGGACAAATAGTAATATAAAAATCTACTTCAGGTGATACAATTTCACGTTGATGATCTAAATGTCCATATAATTCATTTTTTTCAAATATAGTAGCGTTTACTTTATAATCTTTTAACAGTTTAAGATATTCTATAAACCTAGCTTTAAGTAAATCCTTATTTAATTTACTTTTATCCCAATCAACTAAATAGGATGATAAGTTTAAACAAACATCTATCTCAATAGTATCTTCATCACTTAAATAATATCTTGACTTTTTAAGTTGAGTAAATGTTTGAAGAGCATAATCTAGCTCCCAACCCATACAATGATAAAATATTTTATAATGCATTATAAATTTTTTCTAATCCTTTTTCTAATCCTATTAATTCAATTGGTAAATTAACTCCATAACTTTTATTACCTAAATAATCTAAATCTCTACTATGGTTATCTACTTTTATTTCTACACTATGTTTATCTAAATTATTAATTAATTCAGCTACATTTTTTAATGATAAAAGATTTTGGTAAATTAGATCCATTTCATTATCCAAATCATACTTAGGATTATCAATGTAGTATTTAACTACATTTACAAGATCTTTAATATAAAAGAAATCCCAATATCTATTTTTATGAATTTCTATTGGTTCTTGATTTTTATATCTCTTAATATTTGATGTTATAAACCTATCTTCAGCTTCATCAATACCAAATACTCCATAGATTCTAAAATTATAACAACGAGAACTACTTTTAATAATTCTACTTATAATATTTTTAGACATATCATAAGGTTGGATAGGATAACTATCTTCTAAAATATGGTTATTAATATTTACATTTTTTGTTTTATCAAAATCGGCACCTGAAGAAAAATTAATTAATCTATCGAACCTGTTTTTGTTATTCATTAAATTAAAAAACATTTTTAAATTATCCTGAAGTGTAGATGATGTATCAGGTGTTGTTCTTCTTCCACCTTTAATTGCACAATGAATTACTATATCAAAAAACTTATTTTGTAAATATTCTTTTACTGATTTTTCATCTGTTAAATCTAATTGTGAGCGTGTTGGTGCATATAAATCATAATCTTTACCTAAAAATTTTATAATATTTCTACCTACAAAACCACTACCACCTGTAATTAATATTTTCATTTACTTAAATTTTGTGCTACTTCTAAAATTAAATCTTCTTGTCCAGCAACTAATTTTCTATTCCCTAATTCAAATATCAAAGATGAATATTCAATATTATTTAATTTTGATGCTTTTATTATTGGTTTCTCAAAACCTGAAAATAATTTGTTTAAACCTGTCAATATGTTAACTGGTGCAGATACAGGTACTTTGGGAACTAAATAATTAAGTACATTATCGGCTTCATGGATTATTTTATTAAAATCAATATCAACTGAATAACCATATTTATCTAATACTGGTAATAATATTTCTAAAGGTGCATTTCCGGCTCCGGCCCCAAATCCCCTAATACAGGCATCTATATATGTAGCCCCTGCTTCAATAGCTACTATTGAATTATGTATAGCGTAATTTAAATTATTATGAGCATGAAATCCAACAGGAATTTTTAAACTATCTACTAAACGAAATATTCTACATTTAACATCATCTGGTAGATAAGTCCCAGTTGAATCCATTATAATAATTGCTTGTGCACCATATTCCTCCATTATTTTAGCATTTTCTGCTAATTCATCACAAGTAGCTAAAGCAGTCATCATTAATACACCAAATACTTCTTTATTATTTTTACTTAAATATTCAATATGTGATTTTGTAACTGTTGCTTCAGTACAATGGGAGGCAATTCTAAAAACATCTACACCAACATCAATTGCAGGTAGAATATTTTTTTCAATTGTAGCTATTCCAGGAATTACATGGACACCTAATTTTGAATTAGGTAGGTTTTTTCT
>Ga0209425_10007129_pt1 | contig 10568 bp, 9 predicted proteins | sample COG_05_FD_184749 | JGI IMG/M metagenome (GOLD analysis project Ga0209425, IMG submission 184749) | Pelagic Microbial community sample from North Sea - COGITO 998_met_05 (SPAdes) (version 2) | ecosystem: Environmental > Aquatic > Marine > Neritic zone/Coastal water | place: Helgoland, sampling... | reverse complement strand
ATTAGAGGAATATTTAAATCGACTTGAAGAAGCAGAAAAAAGAGATCATCGAAAACTTGGTAAAGAAATGGATTTATTTCATTTTAGAGAAGAAAGTCCAGGAGCAGTTTTCTGGCATGAAAAAGGCTGGCTGTTATTTCAAAGACTTGTTGAATATATGCGAACAAAACAAAGATTAGCTGGATATAAAGAGATTAATACACCTGAATTATTGGATAGAACATTATGGGAAAAATCTGGACACTGGGATAAATTTGGCGAACATATGTTTACAACTCAAACTCCTGATGAAAAAACATTTGCAGTTAAACCAATGAATTGTCCGGGATGTGTTCAAGTTTTTAATCAAGGTTTAAAAAGTTATAGAGATTTACCATTGAAGCTCTCTGAATTTGGTAAAGTACACAGGTACGAACCATCTGGTGCACTGCATGGATTATTGAGAGTAAGAGCTTTTACTCAAGATGATGCACACATATTTTGCACTGAAGATCAGATAACTCAAGAGTCTTTAATTGTTACTAATTTAATTTTAGAAATATATAAAGATTTAGGATTTGAAAATGTTGTTTTAAAATATTCAGACAGACCAGAGAAAAGAGTAGGTGATGATAGTGTTTGGGATAAATCTGAAGCAGCACTTTTATCTGCAATCAAGCAATCTAAACTTGAATATACAATTAATAAAGGTGAAGGTGCTTTTTATGGTCCTAAAATTGAATTTGTTTTAAGAGATGCTATTGGACGAGACTGGCAATGTGGAACTTTACAAGTTGATTTAAATTTACCAAAAAGATTAGGTGCTTCTTATGTAGCCAAAGACGGTAATAAAAAAGTTCCAGTTATGTTACACAGAGCTCTATTTGGTTCTTTAGAAAGATTTATAGGAATTTTAATAGAAAATTATGCCGGTAAACTACCCTTTTGGCTCTCACCAGCACAAGCTGTAGTGTGTCCTATTGCAGAGGAAAACAATGAATATGTAAAAAAGTTATTTGAAGATTTATTTAAAGAAGGTATAAAATGCGAAATGGATTTAAGAAATGAAAAAATAAATTATAAAGTAAGAGAGCACTCTTTAGCAAAAGTTCCATTTATAATTGTTTGCGGTAAAAAAGAGGTTGCTGAGAACACTGTAACTGTTAGAAAATTAGGATCAGATAAACAAGAAGTTATGAAAAGAGATGATTTAATAAAAAATATGTTAGCCTCTAATAAGCTGCCTTTAAACTAAGTGTCTAGCTTTAAACCTAATTATTTCCAAAGAAGAAGCAAACCTAGAGGTCCTAAAGCCAATGAGAGGATCAGAGCAATAGATGTCCAAGTTATTGGAAGTGATGGTGGAAATCTTGGTGCGATGCCGCTCAACAAAGCTATTGAAATAGCTAAACAAGAAGGCTTAGATTTAATAGAGATTTCCCCAAATGCAAACCCGCCAGTCTGCAAAATTATGGACATGGGTAAATATAAATACGATTTACAAAAAAAAGCCAATCAAGCTAAAAAGAAACAAAAAACAGTCTCTCTTAAAGAAATTAAATTAAGACCAGGCACAGAATCGCATGATTATAACTTTAAGATAAAAAATGCGAAAAAATTCATCACAAAAGGGGACAAAGTCAAATTTACTGTAAAATTTAAAGGTAGGGAAATGCAACATACTCAGCTCGGTAAAGATTTGATGAACAAAATTATTGATGAAACCAAAGATGTTGCAAAAGTTGAAAGCAAGCCAAAATTTGAAGGTCGTCAGATGGTAATGATTATTCAACCTCTTTAAATCATAAATAATAGTATCTTGTAAAGATTAATTAATGCATATATAAAACCAAAATATTTATGCCAAAACTTAAAACTAAAAGCTCTGCAAAAAAAAGATTTAGATTCACCGCTTCAGGTAAGATTAAAATGCCTCAAGCCGGTAAAAGACACGGAATGATAAAAAGAACAAATTCACAAATAAGGAAACAAAGAGGTACTACGATAATGACAAAACAAGATTCAAAAATTGTTAAATCGTACATGCCGTACAATTTAAGAGGATAATATGGCTAGAACTAAACGTGGTGTAGTGAGTAGAGCAAAACATAATAAAGTTTTAAAATCAGTCAAAGGCCAAAGAGGTAGAAGAAAAAATACTATCCGAATAGCCCGTCAAGCTATGGAAAAGGCAATGCAATATGCTTACAGAGATAGAAAAGCAAAAAAAAGAGAATTTAGATCTTTATGGATTCAAAGAATAAATGCGGGAGTCAGAGCAGAAGGGATGACTTATGCAAAATTTATAAATGGTTTAGTTAAATCTAAAATTAAACTAGATCGAAAAGTATTGGCTGAATTAGCCTATAATAATCCAGATGTCTTTAAATCTGTTGTAAAAAAGGTTCAGTCCTCTTTAAATTAAAAGGGACTTTGATTTAATCTCAACATAATATAAAAAATCAATTACCTAATGAGTAATTTAGATAAAATAAGTTCAGTATTTAACGCAAAAATAAATACCGTAAAAAATAAAGAAGATCTGCAAAATATTAAAACAGAATTCTTTGGTAAGAACGGTCAAATTACTTCGCAATTTAAAAGTTTAAGCTCTTTAGAGGCAGAAAAGCGAAAAGAATTTGCTTCAAATTTAAATAAAATTAAAGATGACATAACCAATCAACTTGAACAAAAAAATATAGAAATTGAAACTAATGAAATTAATGAAAAATTAAAAAATGAAAAGGTTGATGTAACTTTACCAGCTCGACCTTATAGAGAGGGAAAAATTCATCCAGTTTCACAAGTTATTGACGAAATATCGTCTATTTTTTCTGAGATAGGTTTTTCAGTCGCTGAAGGTCCTGACGTTGAAAATGAATATAATAATTTTACAGCTTTAAACACGCCTGAAGATCACCCCGCAAGAGACATGCATGATACTTTTTATTTAGAAAAAAATAAAAAATTACTATTAAGAACACACACGTCACCAGTTCAAATTAGAACTATGCTAAATAGCAAGCCTCCATTTAAAATAATTGTTCCTGGCAGAACATATCGTTGTGACAGTGATCAAACGCATGCTCCTATGTTTCATCAACTAGAAGGCCTGCATATAGACAAAGATATTAATATGGGACATTTAAAAGGTTGTTTAGATTACTTTATCAAAGAATTTTTTGAAGTTAAAAATGTTAAGATGAGATTTAGACCAAGTCATTTTCCATTTACAGAGCCTTCTGCAGAGGTGGATATAGGTTATAAAATTGAGAATGATAAAATAGTTATTGGGGAAGGAGATAAGTGGCTGGAAGTTTTAGGTTGCGGAATGGTTCACCCAAATGTTTTAAGAAATGTAAAAATTGATCCAAAGAAATTTCAAGGTTTTGCTTTTGGAATAGGTATAGATCGATTAGCAATGTTAAAATATGGAATTAATGATCTTAGAGCTTTTTTTGAAACAGATTATAGATGGTTAAGTCATTTTGGCTTTGATCCTTTAGATGTTCCAACAAACTATAGAGGTTTAAGCAAATGATAATTACGATCCCTTGGCTGAAAGAGCATCTTAATACCAGAGCTAAAGAGTCAGAAATTATAGACCATCTAACAAATATCGGCTTAGAGGTAGAGGGTGTAAAAGAAAATTTTGGAGAAATGAGTGTTTTTAAAGTTGCCAAAATTCTTAAGGTAGAAAAGCATCCAAATGCAGATAAATTAAAAGTTTGTGATGTTTCAATCGGAGATAAAGAAATATTAAAAGTTGTTTGTGGTGCTCCAAATGCACGAGAAGGTTTAGTAACAATTTACGCTCCTCCAGGTGCGGTAATACCTAAAACTAAATTTGAATTAAAAATTGCGAAAATTAGAGGCATAGAGTCAAGAGGCATGCTTTGTTCAGAGAGTGAATTGAACTTATCAAAAGAAAGTGATGGTATTATTGAAATTCAAAACAAAGAAAAAGAAATCGGAAAAAGTTTTTTTAACAATAGGTCAGAAACACATATTGATATTTCAATTACGCCTAATAGAGCTGATTGCTTGGGTGTAAGAGGAATTGCGAGGGATCTTTCTTCTGTAGGGGTTGGCAAGTTAATTCAAACTAAAAGAAAAAAGATAAAACGAAAAGCAAAACACATTATCAAAACTTCAATAACTAAAGAAAATAATCAAGGTTGCACAACTTTTGGTAGCTGTTATATAAAAAATATTACAAACAAAGAAAGCCCTGATTGGCTTAAAAAAAAAATAGAAGCCTTAGGTCTCAAACCTATTTCTGCAATAGTCGATATAACAAATTACGTTATGTTTGATCTTAACAGACCTCTTCATGCTTATGATGCAGATAAAATTAATAAAGAAATTATAGTCAGAAATTCTAAAGAGGGTGAAGAATTTGAGGCACTAGACAAAAAAAATTATAAATTAAAAAAAGGCATGTGTGTTATTTCAGATAAATCAGGAGTTTTAGGACTTGGTGGTATAATAGGTGGAGCGACTACTTCTACGGAATTAAGCACAAAAAACATACTGTTAGAAGCTGCTTATTTTTTACCATCCTCTATAAGAAAAACAGCTCGAGAACTCAATATTAATACCGACGCTAAATATAGGTTTGAAAGAGGTATAGATCCTAATTCAATTCAAGATGGACTTGAGTTAGCCACTGAACTAATCCTTAAAATTTGTGGCGGCGATGCAAGTAAATTTGTAATTGTGGGCAAATCAAATCAAGTTAATAAAATTATTAAGTTTGAAATTGAAAAATTTGAAAATTTAATTGGAATCCCAATAACAATTAATGAAACAGTTAAAATATTATTTTCTCTTGGATTTAAATGTAAAAAGGAAAAAAAATATTTAAAGGTAGAAGTTCCTTCATGGCGACCGGATATTAATTTAGATGAAGATTTAATTGAAGAATTAATTAGAATAAAAGGTTTCAATAATATCAAATTGATAGAACCTGAAAAAAAAAGAATACAAGATACATTAAATTTTAAACAAAAACTTTTTCATTTATCTCAAAGAGCTTTAGCTTCAAAAGGTTATTTAGAGGCTGTCACTTGGTCATTTACAGATTCAAAAATTGATAAACAGTTTTCAAAAGGAGAGAAAGAAATTTCAATTTTCAACCCTATTTCATCTGATCTAGATGTTTTAAGAAGATCTATTTTTTCCAATCTGGCCATTCATCTTAAAAAAAATCAAGATAGAGGACATGAAGATCTATCAATATTTGAAATAGGTCCTACATTTTTTGGAAAAAATCCTGGTGAGCAACAAGTTGTTGTGGGAGGCTTACAATCAGGAATGTTAAATAGAAAAAGTTGGTTAGATAAAGAGAGAAATATAGATATATTTGATATTAAAAATGATGTAGTACAAACTTTAAAAGAATTAGGGATTAACCAACAAGATCTTTTTGTTAGCGACAATACTAAGCACTGTTATCATCCAGGAAGATCAGGTTCTATTAATCTAAAGTCTGAAAAAGGTCCTCATTTAGCTTATTTTGGAGAGATACATCCAGCCATAATTAAAAATTTAGACTTTAGAGAACAAAATATTTTTGGTTTTGAAATCTTTTTAAAAAATATACCTAAACCTAATAAGAAATTACGACAGAGTAAAAAAAGCTTTCATGCTTCGGATTTTCAAAAATCTGAAAGAGATTTTGCTTTTGTAATAGATAAAATTTTTAAAGTTGGAATATTAGAAAAAATAATTATGGAAATAGATGAAAAATTAATACAAAAAGTAACTACTTTTGATATATATGAAGGTGAGAATATTCCAAAGGGTAAAAAATCAGTTGCTATAAATGTTACGCTTCAAGCTTTTGATAAAACTTTGACTGAAAATGACTTAGATCAAATTAGTAAAAACATAATCAAAGCTGTAAGTGAAAAAACTGGCGCCATAATTAGATCCTAATGTCAGATATAAATAGAATCCGTAATTTTTCCATAATTGCGCACATTGATCACGGCAAATCTACGATAGCTGATCGTATTATACATAAATGTGGAGGTCTTACAGAAAGAGAAATGAAACAACAAGTTTTGGATTCAATGGATATAGAGCGTGAAAGAGGCATTACAATAAAAGCACAAACAGTAAAATTAAAATATAAAGCTAAAGATGGAAACATTTATACTTTAAATATTATAGACACCCCAGGCCATGTTGATTTTGGGTATGAAGTTAGTAGATCTTTATCTGCTTGTGAAGGTTCATTATTGATTGTGGATAGCACTCAAGGTGTTGAAGCTCAAACATTAGCTAATGTGTATCAAGCTTTAGAAATTAATCATGAAGTTATTCCTATTTTAAACAAAATAGATTTACCGGCCTCAGATTTGGATAAAACTAAAAAAGAAATTGAAGACGTAATTGGCATTGACACCTCTAGTGCAATTGGCTGTTCAGGTAAAACTGGAGAAGGTATTGACGATATTCTTGAAGCAATCATCAATATATTGCCGTCTCCTAAAGGTGAACAAGGCGAAAAATTAAAATCACTACTTGTTGATAGTTGGTATGATACTTACCTTGGAGTTGTAATATTAGTCAGGGTTTTAAATGGAAAAATAAAAAAAGATATGAAGATTAGATTAATGTCTAACGATCAAGAGTATATTATAGAAAAAGTTGGAGTTTTTACACCCAAACCAACAGACATAAATGAATTAAATTCAGGTGAAATAGGATTTATTATCACAGGAATTAAATCTTTATCAGAAACAAAAGTAGGAGATACTATTTGTGATGCATTAAATCCAATTAACAAACCTCTGCCGGGATTTAAACCTAGTAAACCAGTTGTTTTTTGTGGTTTATTTCCAGTAGATAGTTCAGAATATCAAAAGTTAAAAGATGGTTTAGGTAAGCTTAAGTTAAATGACGCTAGTTTTTCTTATGAAGCAGAGTCTTCTAGTGCTTTAGGGCTAGGATTTAGATGTGGGTTTTTAGGCTTATTACATTTAGAAATTATAACAGAAAGACTTGAAAGAGAGTTTGATGTTAATTTAATTACTACTACTCCAGGGGTAATTTATAAAGTACATAAAATAAGTGGTGATGTTATGGATCTTCAAAACCCTTCAAGCATGCCAGACCCAACTCAGATTTCAAAGATAGAAGAGCCATGGATTAAAGCTACTATTATTACACCTGATGAATACTTAGGTTCTATTATAAAGATTTGTCAGGACAAAAGGGGGCTACAAACAAATCTAAGTTATTCTGGAAATAGAGCTGTTTTGTCATATGACATGCCTTTAAATGAAGTAGTTTTTGATTTTAACGATAAATTAAAATCTATCTCGAGTGGATATGCTAGTTTCGACTATGAGATAACAGAACATAAAGAGGGGGACCTTGTGAAGCTTGGCATTTTAGTTAATACAGAACCAGTTGACGCTTTGGCTATGATAATACATAAAAACTTTGCTCAAACCACAGGCCGACAGGTTTGTGAGAAATTAAAAGATTTAATCCCAAGACACAATTTTATGATTCCTATTCAAGCAGCAATCGGTGGAAAAATAGTTGCAAGAGAGTCAATTAAAGGATTTTCTAAAGACGTTTTAACAAAAATCCATGGAGGAGGAGCTGGAGATAGGAAAAAAAAATTATTAAAAAAACAAAAAAGAGGTAAGGCTAGATCTAAACAATTTGGTAAAGTTGAAATTCCACAGGAAGCATTTATTGGTGTTTTAAAAATTAATAAAGATACGTAAATGAGTACACAAGAATTAAATATAGTGACTAATGAGAGCTTCAATAGTGAAAATAATTATTTTTTTTGTGATAACATTGATCTTAAGTCAATCCCAGAGGGACTAAATAAATTTTGTAAAGTAAATATAATAGGAAGAAAATCTAGTGTAAAAAGATCAAAATTAGTAAAATTATCAACAATAAATGTATTTAGAAATATATTTAGTTTTTTAATTTTTATATTTAAAACCGGAATAAATAAAAAAACAAATTACCTTATAATATCTATCTCGCCTTATACTTTTTTAGCAAGCGTTGTATTAAAAATACTAAATCAAAAACATTTTATTTATTTAAGAAGTGATGGTTATGAGGAGTACAAATCTATTTTGGGATTTTTTGGCCCTGTTATTTATCATATAATGTTTATCATAGCTTGCTATAAGTCAGATTTAATTAGTTGTAGAAAACATATTCTGAAAAATAAAAAAGGTAAAATCGTCAGCCCGTCACAATTGAATGACAAATGGCTAGACCACCAAAATCGATTAGAACATAAAAAAATGAATTTACTCTATGTGGGCAGGCTTAGGGTAGAAAAAGGTATATTTTCTCTATTAAAAATGATTAAAAATACAAGTTTAGAATTAACAATAGTTACTTCTGAAAAAGAAATTTCTCTAAAAAATAAAAATAAAAATATATCGATAGTTTCTTTTCAAAATTATAACGACTCAATTATTAAATTTTATGATGAGCATGCTATTTTAATTTTACCATCATATACTGAGGCTCACCCTCAAGTCTTAGACGAGGCTTTAGCTCGAAGAAGACCTGTTATAATTTTTAAGGAAATTTCTCATGTAATACGAGACAGAAAAGGCATTTTTATCTCAGAAAGAAATATTGATTCATTAAAAAAGACAATTGATCATATAGCTAATAATTACAATAAAATCATCAATAACATTGAAAAAAATACTTTGCCAACAAAAATAAACTTTATTAACGAGTTAAAAAATATAATTTTAAGAAATTAAATTATGAATTTAAATAAACATAAGATGATTATTCTATGTGGCGGGAGAGGAAAAAGAATGGGTTATATTACAAAAAATATTCCTAAACCAATGGTAAAAGTCGGAAAAATACCAATCTTAGAACATAAAATTAATTATTATAAAAGTAAGGGTTTCAACAACTTTATATTTTGCACAGGATACAAATCTAATGTTATTAAAAGTTTTCTAAAAAAAAAAAATATTAGCTGTCATATAAGTAATGGTGGCACAAAAGCTGGAATATTAAAGAGAATTTTTCTTACACAAGAAAAAATAAAGAATACCAGTATTATTAGTTATGGTGACACCCTAGCCAAAATTAATTTAAAAGATTTAATCGTAAAACATACAAAATCAAAATGCACTATAACGATTGTGGTAGCCCCAATACAAAATCCATTTGGTTTGGTAGAGTGGAACAATAAAGGCAATGTAACTAAATTTGAGGAAAAACCAATATTAAATCATTTTATAGGGTACGCAGTTATTAATCCAAATTTTTTTAATAAAATTAGCAAAAAAATTGTTAATCTAAGAGATGGAAAAGGTATAGTTAGAGCCATACATTTTCTTATGAAAAAAAAAGAGGTTAATATATATAAATTTAAAGATCTACAAATTACGATAAATTCCCAAGAAGAATTAAAAAATGCTAAATTGAATTATAAAAAATATTTTACCTTATAGATACAATGAAAATGAAAAACAAAAAAATTTTAGTAACAGGAGGAGCAGGCTTTATAGGCTCACATTTAACAAATAGATTAATTAATCTTGGTGCAAAAGTTTCTGTAATCGTAAAATATAACAGTATAATTGATAATCCTAGATTAGTAAAAATTTGGGATAAAATTAATATTATCGAAGCAGATTTGAGAAATACAGATTCTACAAAAGAAATGAGAAAAATGAACTTTGATGTTGTTTTTCATTTGGCCGCTTACAATCATGTGGGAGACAGTTTTAAACATGTTTTAGAAAATATAAATTCAAACTTAATTTCAACGGTAAATTTATTAAATAATGGACCAAAAATAAAAAAGATTATTCATATGGGTACATCCGAGATATATGGAATTCAAAAAAAATTACCTTTCGATGTGAAAGAAATGCCCAATCCTATGTCACCATATGGTGTAACTAAATATGCGAGTGAACTATTTTCATTGCTTAAATCTAAAAGCAGTAAGCTAAATTTACTATGTGTAAGACCATTTAACACGTTTGGTCCTTATCAAAGTGAAAAAGCGATAATACCAGAAATGATAATAAAATGTCTTCAAAATAAAGAAATTAAAACAACTGGTGGAAAACAAACAAGGGAGTTTAATTATATAGATAACATTATTGATGGGCTTTTATTTTTGAATAAAAAAATTACACATAGTTTAGACCCAATAAATGTTGGGAGTAACACTCCTATTTCAATTAAAAATCTAGTAAAAAAAATACATAGATTTACAGGCTCACAATCAAAACTTAAAATTGGATCATTAAAATATAGACCAAATGAAATATGGAAAATGCAGGCAAATAATAATTTTATAGTCTCTAAAGGATGGAAACCAAAAATAAATTTTGATGAAGGTTTAAAACATACTATTGCTTGGTATCGTAAATTTTATAAATCATACTTAGATAAAAATAGTTTATTTAAAAACTTATAAAAGGAGAGGTGGCCGAGTGGTTGAAGGCGCACGCTTGGAAAGCGTGTATACGAGCAATCGTATCAAGGGTTCGAATCCCTTTCTCTCCGCCATTCAAAATGACTCATATTGACCACTCAAAACCACAAAATAT
>Ga0209425_10007123_pt1 | contig 10574 bp, 7 predicted proteins | sample COG_05_FD_184749 | JGI IMG/M metagenome (GOLD analysis project Ga0209425, IMG submission 184749) | Pelagic Microbial community sample from North Sea - COGITO 998_met_05 (SPAdes) (version 2) | ecosystem: Environmental > Aquatic > Marine > Neritic zone/Coastal water | place: Helgoland, sampling... | reverse complement strand
TATGCTAATAAAATTAAACCTATATTCATTAAATGGAAAATTAGACAATATTTCAAGCTCACTCCCTTCGGTATCAACTGACAAATAATCAATAACTTTTGGAGCGCCATGAAATTTTAGTAAATCTAATAGAGAAATAGTTTTTACTTTAATTTTTTTTGATTTTTTTCGTTCATTGGCGTGATTATCGCTATTTGCATATCTTACTATGGTTGATAGCTCGCCATCCTCAACATCCAGAAAGTCCAGAATATCATTGCTTCGACTCCATACACACCTTCTGTCGACTAAGCTATTTTTTCTATTCTTGAATAATTCTTTGTGCCATCGTGGCATTGGTTCAGCAAGTATTCCTGACCAATTAAATTTTTTTTCGAGTAAATAGCTATTGCTTAGGTCGTATCCATTTGTTGCTCCAAACTCTACAAAATAACCATTATCTTTAAACTTATTCACTAGCAATGCAATAAGATCTTGCCCCAACTGTGCTTTAGCGTAGGTTTCATTTACCTTATGTATATTAAGGGTTAACTGTAGAATCTCATTTGCTTGCTTGCTTTCTACAATAAGTTTTTCATAACTCTTTTTTGAGCTTAGATAAATTCCAAAACACCAAAAAATCTTTTTAAAAATTTTAGTCAATTTAATTTGCCTTATAATTATTATTTATAGTTACGATGTCTTTTAAGGCTATTTGCTCCACTTGCTTTTTAACAAATTATAGCTAAAGCACAACTAAGCTGAATGAAGAATTAGCACTGTTGAAAGTTGTTGCTACTAAATTAGATCTCAACTCAAATTTGTTACAACTTATAACTCCGCCCTGACAACTAGCTATTATATTTTTACCTAAAACACGCGCATATTCCCGTCTTAAATGTATTAAAGTTTCGTTATCTTCAATTAATTCTTGCTTTCCATATTTTTATTCTCACTTCAATGCCTTTACTATAAAAATAGGCCCCAGGGAATTGATTTGAGCAGGATCGTATGATATTTATTGGTAAGCAACGATACTAATTGTGAATAAAATTACTCGTTGCTGAGCTTCGTAGGATAGCCATGCTCCTTTAATATTAAATTTTGCCTTGCTTCCGATAAATCATTAAGCACCATCTCTTTACACATATCCTGTGCCGTAATTTCAGGAAACCATCCAAGCTTTTTCTTTGCTTTAGTTGGGTCGCCAAGTAAGCTATTTACCTCTGTTGGTCTAAAATAACGAGGATCTATTCGTACAATTACATCGCCGACCGTTAAAGCAGGCGCGAAATCACCATCTATCTTAGTAACAATTGCTTTTTCCTCAACTCCCAAACCTTCAAAATTTAAGAAAATTCCTAACTCTGCTGCAGACCACTCAATAAATTGACGGACCGTATACTGTTTACCTGTTGCGATCACAAAGTCATCAGGCTTTTCTTGTTGCATCATCATCCATTGCATACGTACATAATCTTTGGCATGCCCCCAGTCTCTTAAGGCATTAATATTTCCCATATAAAGACAATCTTCAAGCCCTTGTGCAATATTAGCTAATCCACGAGTAATTTTTCTAGTCACAAAGGTCTCTCCACGTCTTGGACTTTCGTGATTGAATAAGATGCCATTGCAGGCAAAAATGCCGTATGCCTCTCGGTAGTTAACGGTTATCCAATAAGCATATAATTTTGCCGCAGCATATGGGCTTCTCGGATAAAATGGTGTGGTTTCTCTTTGAGGTGTTTCTTGCACTAGTCCATATAATTCAGAAGTAGAGGCTTGATAAAAACGGGTTTTCTTTTCCATGCCTAAAATTCTAATAGCCTCTAGGATTCTTAGAGTTCCAATGGCATCGACATCTGCAGTATATTCTGGGCTATCGAAACTCACTGCCACATGACTTTGAGCCGCCAGATTGTATATCTCATCAGGCTGCGTTTCCTGAACAAGCCTTACTAAGTTGCTTGTATCAGTTAGGTCGCCATAATGAAGCTTAAATTGTGCATTTTCGATATGAGGATCCTGATATATGTGGTCAACACGTTGGGTATTAAAAGAGCTAGATCTTCGCTTGATGCCATGGACAATATAACCTTTATCTAATAGAAATTCAGCCAGATAAGAGCCATCCTGGCCAGTAATTCCTGTAATGAGAGCTATTTTTTTTGCCATCAACCAATCCCTTTCTGACATACTTTGCCCGTAATAATCTTTGATATAAAGTCTTGATAGGCAAGTATAAGTCCGTTATTTAAATTCATTTTAGGTTTCCAGCCAAGCATATTCAGTTTTTGGCTGTTTATCCATTTCCTAGGCGCACCATCCGGCATGGTTGCATCAAATTTAACCTCACAATGGTAACCCACAGCACGGCTCACTGCCATAGCTAAATCATAAATCGTTACATCTTCACCAAATCCAACATTGATATGGCTTTGCATAGGGCTTACATGCTTATCTAAGATGGCCTTAGGGAGATTCATAACGAAAACACATGCATCCGCCATGTCGTCTACATACAAAAACTCACGCCTTGGCTCCCCACTTCCCCAAACTAGCACTTTATTTGATTGGGATTCTTTAGCTTCATGAAATTTTCGAATCAACGCCGGAATCACATGAGAATTCTTTGGGTGATAATTGTCCCCCGGACCATATAGGTTTGTTGGCATGACACTTCGATAATCTACACCGTATTGACGGTTATAGCTTTCGCAAAGTTTAATGCCAGCAATTTTAGCAATAGCATAAGGCTCATTTGTTGCTTCTAATGTATCTGTAAGAAGCATGTCTTCAGACATCGGTTGTTTTGCAAATTTGGGGTAAATACAGCTTGAGCCTAGGAATAGTAGTTTATGAACTCTTGACTTCCATGCCGCATGAATCACGTTTGCTTCCATCATCATATTCTGATAAATGAAATCTGCTGGATACGTATTGTTAGCATAAACCCCTCCTACCTTAGCGGCAGCTAAATACACTTGAGCGGGTTGTTCAATATTAAAAAACTCATTGACTGCGCGCTGGTCAGTTAGATCAAGCTCATCGCGATTCTTTACTACAATATTAGAATATCCTTTAGACTTTAGTTGGCGAATTATTGCCGAGCCTACCATTCCTCGATGACCGGCCACATAGATCTTTGGTGAGAGTTTTTTTGTCATATTTTTAGAAATCTATCTTTACCGCCCATAATTATCATCAAGGCGCTCGATATCGTCTTCCCCTAAATAAAGACCTGATTGAACTTCAATAATTTCCAACATTACATTACTTTTATTTGCTAGCCGATGCTTTTCTCCTAAAGGAATATAGGTCGACTCATTCTCTTTTATTGTAATGACTTTATCCCCGCAAGTCACCTCAGCCACACCCTTCACAACAACCCAATGCTCAGCTCGCTTAGCATGCCTTTGTAAGCTAAGGCTAGCGCCAGGCCGGACTTGAATACGCTTTACCTTAAACCTATCTCCGATATCAATCGTGTCATACCATCCCCACGGACGTAACACCTTACGGTGCAATATCGACTCATCTCTATTTTTAGAGGCCAATCTTGCAACAATTTCTTTTACAGACTGAGATTTATCACGATTAGCTACTAATACTGCATCAGCCGTCTCGATAACAACAAGGTTTTTGACGCCCACAGTAGTTACTAGGCGGTGACTTGCATGCACCAAAGTATTTGCCGTTTCTTCAAGAATGGTATCTCCAACCGTTATATTGCCTTCGCCATTCTTTGCCCCTGCAACCCAAACAGCATCCCATGAACCCAAATCATTCCACCCTACATTAAGAGGCATCATTCTTAAAAAAAATTTTGAACCTGGACACTTATCGATTACTGCACAATCAATAGACTCATTTGGAATAGCTTCATAAAGATGATGGTCGGGGCGAATGAATTGTTGGTCAAAACTGCGCAAATGAAATGCTTTAGCTGCTGCATCAGCAATGTCCATCCTGAAGGTCCTAAGAGACTCTAGCCAAATGCTTGCACGGACAACAAATATGCCAGCATTCCAACTATATTCTTGTGACTCTATATAGGCTTTGGCTGTTTCAAGTCCCGGTTTTTCTGTAAACTCTATAACGCCGTAGTCACCATTGAAAGACTTGTCAGAATCTCTTTTAATATAGCCGAAGCCTGTCTCTGCTTTATTTGGCTGCACACCCAAAATCACAAAAGATCCAGAAGCTGCTGTTCGAGCACTGTCTTGTAAGGCCTTGTTGAACATTTGATTGTCATTAATCGACTGATCTGACGGCATGACGATAAGTACCGGATCCTCTCCGTTAGCAGTTGCATGAAGGGCTGCAAGAGTAAGTGCGGGAGCAGTGTTTCTTCCAGTAGGCTCTAGTAATAGGGATGTTGAAATAATAGATAAATCACGAAGTTGATCCAAAACTAAAAAACGGTGCTCCTCGTTAGCAACGATAACCAAATCATTGATCACAATATCGGTTGCGGGCAAATCTTTTGTTCTCATTATTGCTTGCTGAAAAAGGGTTGTTGACCCCGAAATAAACAAAAACTGTTTCGGGGAAACTTTTCTTGATAGTGGCCAGAGTCTTGTTCCTGATCCTCCACAAAGGATGACGGGGGTAATGTGAATAGGGTGAGTAGGGTTGGTCATTTATTTATTTTTAAGGTTAAAATTTTTTTATAGTATCCGGATGTGTTAATTTTAGATTCCATTTCTAGATTATACCTATGTTGTAAAAAATACACGTTCAATAGAGATAAATGTTGGACCTATTTGAAGAAACATCATCCAATCAAACTTACCGTAAAATGCCCCTACAACCCATACTATCGATTTTTTTGTGGTACATAGCTATTCCTAGGCATTACCCAAAAACAACGTTAGGATTAGTAAATTAAAATTTAAAAAGTGACTTGATTAATGGTTGTTATATTTGTAATATTTGACACCTCAGTTGATTAATATATGTATATGAAGACTAAAAATAATAATACAAGCTCTTACCATAATTACCTAAAAAATAGATCTAAATTAGGAGGTATATACCGTGAATTTTTTTTATACCCTCGGATCAACAAATTGCTTAAAGGAGATATGCTAGATATTGGCTGTGGATTAGGAGACATGATTCAATATAGAGCGAACTCAGTTGGTTGTGACATCAATCCATTGAATATTGAGTATTGTAAAAAAAGAGGTTTGGATGCTTTTGTAATGGGCTACAACAAACCTCCATTTAAGAATAATAGTTTCGATAGCATTCTGCTTGATAATGTTATTGAGCACATCGTAGACCCTGATCCATTGCTGAAAAGTGTAAAAAGGCTTCTCAAGAAGGACGGCTTTATTGTTGTTGGTGTTCCTGGAGTTAAAGGTTATCAACACGACCATGATCATAAGTGTTTTTATAATGAGCAAAAAATTGAGCAATTAGCCTTAAAGCATGGTTATAGAGTTGCTAATGCCTTCTATTCTCCTGTCGGAAAATCAGTTTTTTTAAGCAATAATTTGAGTCAGTATTGTTATTATTCTCAATGGACTCTCAATATTTCAAGGTAACAACCAGGCTTTTTTGACAAATTTCCCTCTTCTATATCTCTTTATGGGATCTTTCTGCATAAATTTTTTGTGATTTAGTGTTTTTTAAAGTACTTAAGCCGAGAAAAAGAGCATACAAAAAAAGTTGATTTAATGTGAAAAAATATCTCTATAAAATTTTTTTTGTTAAATACTTAGCCTCGAGGAATTATTTTTTACCAGGAATAAATCCAGTTTACTAAATCCTGAGCAACCGATTTATTTCCTTCAAGAGTAAGGTGCCCGTCTACTGGGAAGTGTGATTCTTTTAGCTGACTTAAATTAGATAAATTTGCAAACCCACAATCAATTCCAGAACCCTTACAGATAGACATAATTTGACTTGAAAAATTATCTCTATACAATCCCTGTCTAAATAAAATGACCTCAGCTTTCTGGGGAAGTATAAATATTTTAAGTTTTTTCTTAATATCTAATGGGAGTGAAGTAATCCTAAGCCTGAATATATTTAATGCTTCACGCCACTCCTCGGAATAATTGTCATATAAGTAACCTGAGTATGGTTTGCGTGATTCATATATAGCTAAGTAGCTCCTATCATTAGACATTAATTCATGAAGTAGAAAGCGACTCGTTGCACTCGATAGCGCAATATTTTTTGCAGCTTTAATCATACTATTTATTTTGTATTCTGATGATGGTCTATTGGATAGCGTTTCTCTAACTTTTAGGCTCTCTTGAAACTGGCTGTTGTCCGTAAGATTAAAAAGATCATTTGGGGTCAAACCATAAACAATATGTTCATATGAAGAAAAATCAATGTCATTTAATTTGTTTATTATGTTTAGAAATTCCTCACCAGATACGCCATAGTTATGAGCTTCATACCTACCACCTAATAAGCTATAAACAGCTAGATAATTATAATTTTTTTCAATGGGGACCATGGCCCCAAAGGTAAAGCTATCCCCTATAAACGCAATTTTTTTTGTGCCTGCTTTACCCTCGAATAGAGCATCTCGTCTACCTGACGAATTAATGCGATAAGTGATTGGTTCATTTTGCTCCCAGTGCTTAATGATCATCACACAATTTTTTTGATAATATTGATAGTCCTTTTCTGTATTATTGCGACTACAGGTTACATTTGTAGATATGGTTCTAAATCCAAAACCATACAAAAGAATTAATTCTAATAGTATTATTAAGGCTAAGGTAATCAGTAAAATTAAGCCTCCTGATTTAATCCAGCTCATACTTCTCTTTATAACTTTTTCTAAGATCTTCGCTTTGTTCGCCTTTTAGTAAAATATATTTACCAATGGCAAGTACATCTAAATCTGTGCCCATAAAGCATTTGAATGCATCTGTTGGTGAGCAAACTATAGGCTCACCCCTTACATTAAAGGAGGTATTGACTAAAATTGGGCAGCCGGTTTTTTTATGAAAGCTGCTAATTAAAGCATGATATCTTGAGTTTGTATCAGCGTGCACTGTCTGAATTCGTGCCGAAAAATCAACGTGTGTAATGCTTGGAACTGAAGAGCGGGGTACGTTTAATTTATCAATTCCGAATAATTTTTCAGTATCTTTTGGAATAGGGAGTCGCTTATCATTCTTAATATCGGCAACTAACAACATGTATGGGCTATCCGTATCATGCTCAAACCATTCATTAAGGTGCTCGCGAATGATGCTGGGTGCAAACGGCCTAAAACTTTCTCGATATTTTACCTTGAGGTTGAGCTGTTTTTGCATTGTTGGTGATCTAGGATCAGCAAGAATGCTTCTCCCACCCAGTGACCTTGGGCCAAATTCCATGCGACCTTGCATCCAACCAACAGCTTTTCCATCCGCTAAGGCTATAGCAACCTTATCTATCATATCTGTCTCTGATAGTTTGTAGTACTTGGCAGAACACTCAATTAGCTCAGCTTCAATTTCTTCATCTGAGAATTCCGGACCTAAAAAAGACCCACGCATTTCGTCACGATTACTTGAATACTTTCGATTCATAGCATGATGTATATGCCATGCAGATAAGGCTGCTCCAATTGCCCCCCCAGCATCCCCGGCGGCTGGCTGAATCCATATTTCATCAAATATTTTTTCGCGTAAGAGCTTCCCATTAGCAACACAATTAAGAGCAACCCCACCTGCTAAACATAAGTTTTTTTCCCCCGTTTCTGCAGCTATTTTTTTTGCAAGGTTGATAACAACATCCTCTGTAACTTGCTGTACCGATGCGGCAAGGTCCATTTCACGTTGTGTTAGCTCTGATTCTGACTGTCGAGCAGGGCCGCCAAATAAGGTATCAAACTTCTTATTTGTCATAGTTAAACCAGTTGCGTAATCAAAGTAACTCATATCCAGGTGAAAACTTCCATCATCAGCAATTTTAATAAGGTTCTCTCTGATTGTTTGTGCAAATATTGGTCTTCCATATGGAGCTAGCCCCATTACCTTGTATTCCCCAGAATTAACTTTAAATCCGGTGTAGTAAGTAAAAGCCGAGTAAAGAAGACCTAACGAGTGAGGAAAGTGTATCTCTTTGATAACTTTTAGACTTTTGCCATTACCAATAGCCAGTGAAGTAGTTGTCCACTCCCCAACCCCATCTAACGTAAGTACAGCAGCACTTTTGAATGGTGATGGGAAAAAAGCACTAGCTGCGTGAGACAGATGATGCTCAGAAAAAAGTAATCGATCAGCCCAATTCACTTTTTTACCAAATAGACTGGTAAGTTCATTTGTGAGGATAGTTTTTTGAAATAACTTGTCCTTAACCCACAAAGGCATTGCCGCAATAAAACTTCGAAATCCTCGTGGCGCAAAAGCAAGATATGTTTCAAGAAGCCTCTCAAATTTTATAAAAGGCTTCTCATAAAAAACTATATTAGTAATATCCTCTGCTGAAATTCCTGCTTCTCTAATGCAGTACTTTATTGCATGGTGCGGAAAATCAGCATCGTGTTTTTTTCTTGTAAAGCGCTCTTCTTGAGCCGCAGCTACTATTACTCCATCATGCAATAAGCATGCAGCACTGTCATGATAGAAAGCCGAAATTCCTAATATATACATTTATAAAAGTTTAAAATAGCGTGTAAATAAATGGGGCAACTACCGACCCTTGAGCTAAGATCAATAGGCCGCCTAATATTAGCATTATCAAAATGATTGGTGCTAGCCAGAGCTTTTTACGAGACCTAAGAAACTGAAAAAGTTCTTTCAAAAAATTCATTAAGCTTAATCCCTAGTTAAAATTGTTGTTTGAAGGTTTGCGAGGCGATAGTGGTTGCATTCTTATTTTTCCAGAAAGAGGTCCTATCTTTTAGTTTTAATCTTAATTCATCTCGTCCAATAATGCGCATAAATATACCAAGTGGTGTAAATAGTCCAAAGAAAATAATTCCAAGGATAATTGGACTAACTATCTTGCCGAGCAACATACCAAAAGCCATCCATAGCTTATTTAATGGAAGTAAGAGATCGGATCTTAAGATGGTAATGATAAGAAAAATACATGCAAAGCTAATGCTTATGACTGTTAGCATGTATGAGCTTTTATATATAAAAAAACCGCCAATAAATAAAAATATTAATGTAAAAAAAATACCAAAACTTTTATTGCTGGGTAGGTTCGATTCGAAAACGATTTTTGATTTTGTCATGCGATAATTATACCTTAGAATAAAATTATGAATTAGTTGGAAAGGTTTATTTTTTTTCTACAGATAAACGAAACTCGGTTTTTTTATAGACCAAGCTGTGCGTAGACTTTCTTTCTTATAAAATTTAATTTTTTAGGATTTTTATTCAAAGCATGTCCATAACCGGGCACAATATTGCTTATTGTGCTTTGACGAACATCTGGAAATAATTCGCATAAAACGTCTATCATGGAGTGAGCTGAAATTGATGCCCCAGGTGAGGCGCCAATTATGCCAGCTAATGACCTGTCTTCTGTGTATATAATCTCTGTACCAAATTCAATTTTAGCAAAACCTTTATTATCTATTTTTAAAATCTGAACTCGTTGGCCTGCTGATAATAATACCCAGTCTTTATTGCATGCCGCTGGATAATAATTTTTAAGCTGCTTCATTCTTATGTTGTGAGTATCAAGTGATTGCGATATAAGAAATTTTACTAGCTTTAAGTTATTAAAAAAAATACTAAGCATGGTTGCAGCATTGTTCAATCTGATAGATTTAGGAAAATCTAATATAGAGCCATTTTTGAGAAACTTAAGCGTGCAGCCTGCAAATGGTCCAAACATCAATGTTTTAGTTTTCCCTATTACCCTCAAGTCCAAATGAGGAATAGACATCGGAGGGGCTTTAGGCAACGCTTGACCATAAACTTTTACATTATGCTGCTTTACTATTGATGGATTAGTGCATACAAGCCATTTTCCACTCAACGGGAATCCACCATAGCCTGAAATCTCTTTCAATTTAATTTTTTGTAAAAGGCTAACCGATTTTCCTCCAGCAGCAATAAAAACCTTTGAGGAATTTAGTGCCTCTTTTTTTCCGCTATTGTTACAGTTCATTGTAACAACCCATTCGTTACTACTGTTTTTAGAAATGCTAGCTACATCTTTATTTAAAAGTATTTTAAAATTAGAATTTTTTTTCAGCAATGCTAATAATTGTGTTGTTAATTCTCCAAAGTCAATATCAGTACCATGATTAATTCTGGTTGCAGCAACAATATTTTCTTTATTCCTTCCAGTCATTACAAGCGGAGCCCATTCGTTAATTTTTTTTAAACTTGTTGTGAATTCCATCCCTTTAAAAACTGGTTGTTTTCTTAGCGCCTCATATCTTTTTTTTAAAAAATCTACATTTTTAATTCCCTCAACAAAGCTAATATGTGGAATTTTTCGCAGAAATTTCCTTGGTTTAAAGCTTGAATAATTAGCGTCAAGATAGGCCCAAAATTGCAAAGACGACTCAAACATCTCGTTTATCTCTATCGCTCGAGTAATATCTACCTTACCGGATTTCATAGGGGTGTAATTTAGCTCACAGTAACCTGCATGGCCGGTCCCGGCATTGT
>Ga0209425_10007121_pt1 | contig 10579 bp, 8 predicted proteins | sample COG_05_FD_184749 | JGI IMG/M metagenome (GOLD analysis project Ga0209425, IMG submission 184749) | Pelagic Microbial community sample from North Sea - COGITO 998_met_05 (SPAdes) (version 2) | ecosystem: Environmental > Aquatic > Marine > Neritic zone/Coastal water | place: Helgoland, sampling... | reverse complement strand
CGCCTGGCTGATTCCGAGATGGTCCCCGCGGCGAGACCGGCGGCGAGTGAGCCGAAGCCGATGACGCGCTGGATCGGGGATGATGGCACGGCGACCGCGCGTCGCTCCGTGGACGGGGGCTTGCTCGGGGTCACGCGCGGGGGAGCGGTGGACGCGGAGGCCGAGGATGCGCGCCTGTCACCGTCGGTCGTCGTCGTCGCATCGGGAGCGGCCTTCGGCTTGGACGCGGGCGCGGGCGTGGGCTTGGGCCCGGGGGCCTTGAACGGCGTCGCGGTGGGCTTCTCATTCTCCGACGATGCGGTCCCGGGCGCCGTTCGCGCGCGTTGGGCGGCGGCGGCGGCGGCGACCGGCGCAGCCTCTCGCGTTTTCCCACCGCTGATGAGCAAATCTGCCGCCGCTCGGAGCGGTCCACGGGAGCCGCGGCCGAGCACGCCGCTCTCGGCGGCGCCGGTCAGGGCGACCCCGAGGACGGTCCTCGCGAGACGTGCAACGACACTCGCGCGTTCCGACATCCTTTCAATCCAAAGTCGCGAGCGCTCGCGCGGCCGTCGGAATGTGGTGCCGATTGAAGAGTCGACGTGGCCAAAACAGATGAAAACTACTGGCTGGGAGCAAAAGTTGGTTTCACCGGTGTCTGGTCAATACAACAGGGCCGTCGCCGACCTTCACTAAGCTAAAACAACACACCACACGCGAGGGCGATGCACACGCGCGTCGACACTCACGGTCCTTCGTACGCGCGGAGCTTGTGGCACGGCGTGCCCTCCTGGTCGGCAGCCTGCGGAGACACGATGGTCGGGGGAAAACAACGTCAGAGTAGTTTCGGGGGTGGGAAAACAAACAAGATGAAGACGAGTGATGAAGAGTGATGACCACTCACCACCGCGGTTCCGCACGTCGAGTTACACCCGAACGTCAGCGCCTCGTCCTTCTCGATCGGCGGCGGCGTCAGCCCAAAGTAAAAGTCGCAGCTCTTGTCCTCGAAGTTCGGCTTGATCGTCAGCGGAAGCCCGAAATCGTTTACAAAGAAATCCTGCGTCGCCGTTTTGCACATGTTCACGCACATGCCGGTGCACCCGCTCTCCTGAAGCCATCTGCACTTTTTGATGTGAACCTTGCTGGCGATCATCTCCCCGAGGTCGTTCTCCGTCGTGGACTCCACCTCCATCGGTCCAACCATCCACGCGAACACGATCTTACAGATGGTCGCGTTGAGTTCCAACGAAAACTTGTTGGTTGGGAAGAGCTTGCGGAAGATCTTATCGCCGCCCGGGGGCATGAGCGAGCGCATGATGCCGAGGGTGATGTCCCGCTGGCCGTTCGGATCGCGGCCTTGCATCTGGAGGAAGCAGAGCGCGATGAACTCGTCGTAGGAGATGTTGGACGGCATCGGGGTATCGATGGCCATCGCGATCTTCCTCATGAACCACGCCATCAACGCGAGGTCGAGGGGCGAATCGCGGTAGGACACGCGCGCGGTCGGGGAGGTCCAGTCGCTCGGGAACTCGGCGGTGGCGAGGTTGAAGAAGGAGTAAGGCTCGGCGTGCGCGTCGGCGGCGTCCGGGGTGGACGAGCGCGCGGAGACGGATGCTCCGCCGCGGGGGCCCGAGGCACGAGCGGAGACGTCCCTGCGCGTCGCGAGCTCATCGTCAGATTGTGACGAGCAAGACGCGCGCGTTGGGGTGTGGGAGGGAGCGCGGCGCTGGGCGCGCGGTGCGGCCGTCGCGATGACCGCTCTGGATGCAAGGAGAGACACCGTGGATGCCATCCGTATCGTGCAATCCACAAAGAAACCTTCGACGAGGCCGCGGTGCGGGTCGAGAGTGAGCGGATAGGTCCAGCCTGGCGACGAGCTTCACCGCGAAAACGAGCTCGAGAGTCGGCGCCTGGCTCACACAGCAATCACACATTTTTCGCGCCGCCGACGAAGACTCCGGGACGACCGCGAGGGCATCGAGCGAGTGAAAATGGGGAAGATTCAGCGTTCGGTGATACCCAAGGGCGGCCGCCGCGGTAAGACCGGTTTGAAGGGCAAGATCCACCGGTCCGTCAGCCGCCCGCCGGTCAAGAAGACAATCAGCCGCGACAGGAGCAAGGACTACCACGGCGTGGACAAGCTGGAGCTGAAGATTCGCGCGCTCGAGGAGGAGGAGGAGGCGGGGTGGCCCGGGTGCAACGCGCTCATCGTCAAGGCTAAGATCAAGGAGCTCAAGAACGCCCGCGCCAAGCTCGCGATTAAGGACCAGAAGCAGGAGCGGTAGGAGGGAGTCGGGGACACGCTCGCATTCATTAGTATTGGGCGGCCGCAGCGGCTGGAAGAAACCCTCTGTAACATTACTCACCACCGACAGACAGACGGACACTCACTAAACCCTGAACGAAACCCCATGATGTACTGTTACAATCAGCATTCGCCGCGTCTCTCCGCTCCCGAGACGCGCGCGTTCCTAGTATGTATCACGCGCCCGCACGGCGCCGTGGTCTCCCCACCCAGACGCCCCGACCGAAACCAAATACATCCTCTTCGCCGACTAAGACTCTCAGAGGAAGTAAGGCACGGTGCTCCTGGGCGCCATCATCGTCGAGTTCTCCGGCGTCTCCGTGAAGTACTTCACCGTCCGCTCCATCTTATCGTCGAACGCCAGGATGCTCGCCACGTTACCGCACCGGTAGCAGTAGTTGGGCGCCGACCACACGGTCACCAGCGACTTCTCCGGGAACATGTACTTGAGCCCCTCTTGCACCAGCTGGTGCGCTCGGCAGATCAGCTCCAGGCCGTTGATCTCGTTGAACTCCTGCGTCACCCGTCGTCCGAAGAGCCACCCCGCGCCCCGTGGGGACACCGCCCACGTCTCCAAGTCCTCAGGGTCCGACCACATCATGTCGCAGAAGGGTCCTTCGTGCGGGATCTCGCACAAGCGATCGATGGTCCTGACTTGATCTAACGTGCGAATGTCGGGCGATAGGCCTCCGTGGACGCATAGCACCTTGCCGTCGATGACTGCGGAGAGCGTGAGGTAGTCGAACACGTCGGTGCACCACCTCCACGCGTTTGCGTTGCCGTACTTACGTTGGCATTCGTCGTAGAATCCGTACACTTGCGTGATCTGCCGGCTCTCGTGGTTTCCTCGAAGTAGCGTGACGCACTGCGGGTGCCTGGCTTTGAGGAGTAGGAGGAGGGTGAATGACTCTAAGGAGTTGTATCCGCGGTCGACGAAGTCCCCCATGAAGATATAGTTTGTGTCCGGGACGTCCCCGCCGGTCTCCAGGAGCTTGAGTAGGTCGTGGAACTGTCCGTGGATGTCGCCGCACACCGTCACCGGCGAGCTCACCGGCTGCACGTTGCTCTCCTCCACGAGTAGCTCCTTGACGTACCCGCACAGGGACTCCAGCTCGGACTCCTCCAGCGGCTCGCACTGCTTGATCTGTGCGTGTGGAACGTGGGTGTGGTCACGCGAACGGTCAGCGAATGGGTCCGGGATCGGCGAGGGTGCCCGCTGTGGGGTGAGTCGCGTCCGGGATGGGATGCCAGGGCGGCAGATCTGGGAAGGCGCCCCATTGAAGAAAAACCCAGGGAGGGCGAGCGGGGGACGCGGCCGCCACGCGCGGCGAGGATGGCCACGGGGCGGGTCGCACCTTGGCGATCCAAGCGTCCAGATCGAGCCCTTTCCCCATGATGGAAAGTCTTTAGCGCTTTTCCCACTCCCGCGGCGACGCGCGCGGCTCCGATGGCGCTGTGAGGAACCGGGAACCGAGGCCTTGACCGCGATTTCCAGATCGCGTCACTCCAACAACGGTCCAACAGGATGGTCATTTGCCGCGGGTCGACCCGCACAACACCCGGCACATGGTCAGAAGCATGGGAGTGGTCAACATCGCCGTGCAGGATGCGCTCGCGCATCCGATGCCGTTCACCGACGCGTGCGCCCTGGGCGCGTTCGTCCTCGGCCTCATCTTCTGCGCCGCCGGGTGCGTCTCCCGCGGCAGCGGCCCACTTTCCCATCTCTGACAAGCCATTAATGTAACACCGCTTGGCTCGAGTGCCCACCGCTGACCTCGCGCATCCATCCCCCACCATATCGCATCCTCTCGCAGGCAAAAGTTTCACCGGTACGCGCTGTTCGGCCTGACGATGTCCATGGGCGCGTTCGCCATGATCCTGCTCGAGAACGCGCTGCTCCCGGACGAAGCCTTGGTGTCCGATGAACTCAAGCTGGTGCTCGCGCTCATCGCGGGAGGCGCGCTGTGGTTCGTGACGACCCAGGCTGAACACCTCATCGTCCAGATATTCGGAGCCGCCGCGGGGACCGCGGTCGGGGCGATGGTCTACAACGTCGCCGCGCACCTCGCGTTCGTCGCGCCGGAGTTCCTCATCGTCTCGCTAATGGCGGGCGCATTCGTCGGCTACGCGGGTGCCGGGTACATGGAGAAGGGCGCGTACATAGTGCTGTACAGCATCAGCGGCGGGTTCTTGGTCATGAGCGCGATGTCGTACTTCATGTGGAAGCACGGGGCGAGCCGCGGGGACCTGTGGATCACGCACATAGCGTCGCCGAAGCATTCCATCGATCCGGCGGATGGTAAGTTTATTTTCATGCATGTATGGGCAATTAGTATGACATTGTGTGTTTTTACAGGGACCAACGTCGCGTGTCTGTTTGTGTGGCTCGTGTGCTCCGCGGCTGGAATCGCCGTGCAAAACTCGCTGTGCAAGCCGGACGGGCGGGATGGCGAGAAGAGGCGGGACGTGGAGGCGGGCGGGGAGGGTGCCTACGGGTCGCTCAAATAGAGAGAAGCGCGGGAAAGGCGGCTAGCCGTAACTTAAAATAACGAAGGTATTTTAATATATTAATAGTCCCGACCCGTCACGCCACGCGGCAGACGACGACGGTGAGGTAGCTGCCCTCGGGATACGCCGGATCCAGCGGCTGGTCCGCCCCCGCACCCCGCGGCTTACCGAGCATCGTCACCCGTCGTCCCGCCGCGGTGGACGCCGCGGTCACGATCGCCGGTAACAAATCCCGCTGCGTCACCGCGCCGGAACACGAACAAGTCACCAACAAACCGCCGGGCCGCAATAAACGCATCGCCGCCTGGTTCATCTTGACGTACTTACGCACAGCACGGTCCAGGGCGCTGACACTCGGCGCGAGCTTCGGCGGGTCCAGCACGATCATGTCGAACGTCCCCGCGCTGCACTCGTCGGCGACCAAATCGTCGAGGTAATTGAAAGCGTCCGCCTGGACAAAGTTGATCGCTCCCGCTACGCCGTTGACCTCGGCGTTGCGCCTCGCGATGTCCAGCGCGAGGGGCGAGGAGTCCACGCCGGTGACCGCCGACGCGCCCCCCAACGCGGCGTTGATGGCGAACCCGCCGGTGTAGCAGCACACGTCCAACACTTTACCTTTCCCGACGCCGAGCGCGCGAACTTCGGCTCGGTTATCTCGTTGATCGACGTAGAAACCGGTTTTGTGACCCTTCGTGAGGTCCACCTCGTACTTCACGCCGTTCTCCGTGACGGTGACCCAGCCGGTAGGTGCGGCGGTCTCCGCGCCGGTCTTGGCGTCGTAACACCTGGCGCCCTCCGATTGGCTGGATGCAGATTCCTCCCCGGATTCCTCCCCGGATTCGTCCCCGGATTCGTCGCCGGACTCTTTGCCGGACTCTTCGTAGACGCCCTCGAGCTTGAGCATGCGCGCGTCCGTCCTCCACATCACCGTATCGATCCCGGCGTGTTCACCGAGAGCCTTGACCACGGCGTCGCGTCGCATGTGCGCCCACGCCGCGGAGACGGCGGCAACCGCAACCTTCCCGGATTCCTCGGCGGAGTTCTCGTACACGTCTACGCACACGCCGCTTAATCCGTCACCTTCGCTGTTCACCAGCCTGTACACCGTCGTGGCGCCGTCGCCGTTGCCAAGCGCGACACCGCAGTCGAGACGCATGCGGTACGCGGCGGCGATCTTATCGGCGATGACACGCTCCACGTCGCAATCCACCGCGGCGACTGCGGAACCCGGCCTCTCCACGATTCGACACTCCCACGCCATCCGGAGCACCCGCACCGCGTATTGACTGGTGTCGTTGTACACACCCCACGCCACAACCTTACCCTCGTGGTCGCATACGATGATCGGGTCGCCGGTGTTTGGGGGTGAGTCGGCTTTGCCGTTGGATAGGGCTTCGACGGCGCCGCCGTAGACTATTGGATTGCCGTCGAGGAATAGGTTCGCCTTTCCCCTGGCGAGTTTGGCGACGGGTGCGGCGCCGGCGTCCGCGAGCGCCTGCAGCGCGGCGATGCGTCGGAGCTCGTCTTCGGTGAATACGCGGCGCGGGCGCTTGACGTACGTGGCGACGTCGGAGTTGAACCCTCCTCCTCGACCGCCTCGACCGCCGCCTCGACCGCCGCCGCCGGATCCTCCTCGGCCGCCTTTGCCGTAGCGCGGGCCGCGCCATTCGTTCGCCTTGCCCGCGCGCGTGACCGTGGATGGCGAGACAACACGTGTCGGGGTGGACGTGCCGAAGCATCGGACGCGTTCGCCGCGGATGGAGGCGAGCGCGCCGAGGGAACGAGCGAGCGCGTCGACCGTGGGATTGTTGTTGCGCTTTTTCGATGTCGGCGACACCACGGAGCACACGCGGCGAGTGGACGAGGAGAAAGCCCGGCCCGAGGCTGTGGACGCGGGTGTTGCCATCGCGCGCGTCGTCGTGAGCGTCATCATGACCAGACGAGTCGTGGACATTCCCGCGCGCGCCAGAGTGAGGAAGGCTTGAGTGATGAAGGCTCTCTCTGGCACTCGTAACGCATTTTCCCGTCCGCCAAACTGGTCTCTCGATCGACTGATTTGATTTTGCCCTAGATCTCCGCCGCCAACCACCCCACTTCACGCCGCGCGTAGGAGCGCGCGTCGGCGTCGAGGTCGCCCGGTCACGTCGACCGGTGCTTCGCCATGCGGCACCCTTTCGATGACTACGGTAGCAAAATCAAGGTGGGGGCGCGCGAAGGGTCACCCTCGGTGGACTTATAGGAACCCCGCCCTCCAAATCCCCACGTGAATCTTCCGGTTCGCGCCGCGCGGAGCGCTCGCCTTTCGGGGCTCGAGCGCGGGCGGGATCGCTTCTCAAAGACGAAGACGATCACCGGGCGAAAATCCCCGGGCAATGGGGCAGAAAGTGCCGGTCCTAGCGGACGGGACCTCCGGCCGGGCAGCGATGCCGCGGAGCAGCTTGCCATAGCACAGTCATGTGACCAGCGCGGATACAACGCGCCAACTCAACGGGGTCTACTCTCGGCGCTGACCCCCACACCCACACCCACTTCCCAGACCAACACGCAGGCGACGAAGAAGAAGAAGAACGCGGTGAGAACCATCGACGCGTCCACCGAGGAGGGTAAGAAGGCGCTCGAGACGCTCGAGGCGATCGCGGCAAAGCCGAAGAAGGGTTGGAATCGGATGGGAGTCGAACTCGGGATCGTCGCGCCTTTCGTACCCTCGCCAAAGTCGATCGAGCTCCTCGTGGACGCCAAGCTCCTGCGTAAGGGCCGCGGCGGTGTGTTGACGCCGACGGAGATGGGCGTGAGGGCGCTGGAGACGTCCTCGTTCGATCTGAACCCGGACATGGACTTTAACGAGAACGATATATACGTGTCCATCGAGGTAAAGGGGATCGACAAGAAGACCGGGATCGAGAAGCTGAACATCACCGAGGCCGAGGGTTGGAACCAAATATACGACATCCCCATGCGGTACGACTACAACGTCGACAACGTGCGGACGTACTCGAGCGAGTGGCTGTCCGATACCATCTGGACTCAACTCCATCTGCCAAAGGTAAAGGTGGACCCCGACGCCGACGCCGACGCCGACTCGGACTCGGACTCGGACTCGGGGAAGATTTTTGGTTCGGATTGGATGCATGACCTGACGGGCAAGGAACCGCCCGACCCCGAAGTCCACGCCCTCCCCGTCTTTGTCCAGCTCAAGGTTAACCCGCCGAGCGCGGATGACAAGGATGACGAACAGGAGGACCACGTCGACGTCGACCGACCCGGCGAATACTTCAACATGTACATAAACTGCTTCCACCCAAATAAGACCGTGGACGCCACGTTCGGTGTACCCACCGTCTGCGGCGTCGTGCGGGACATCCCGCACGGCTGGGCGTTGTCCCACGACAGCGCCTACGTCCACAGGGCGGGCCGGAATCGAAGCGGAAAGAATCGATATCTCGCGATGGTGACGTGGATCGCGTGTACGCGCGTCGGACACAAAACGTACAAGATGCCGCCCATACTGGGTCTGCGTACGGAAGGGCCGAAGTGGCACAAGGAACTGTTCGAAAGGAGGACCGGTCTGAAGCTGGTGTTTGGAACAAAGCAGGCGGATGCGAAGAAACGCAAGCGAAAGTAGAGAGTAGAATTCACAAGTGACTAGGAACACGTACGTAGCGCGATTTAGTCTAACGTTGCTCATTAGTCAGTCAGTCGATCGGTCATCGGGACCGCGACCGTGAACGTTTCCGTCCCCTGTCCCTCGACCGCGAACGGGACCGTCGTGGCGGCCGGCTGTCCCGGTGGTCGCGTGATTGTTCTCGATCGTCCCCGCGCCATCCCCGCATCTTCGCGGCTTCCTCCGCGTCGATAGCCGCCCTTTCCCTCGCCTCCTCGACGCGCGCCTTCTCCAGCTCCTGCGCCAGCGCCTCGACGTCCCTCGGAACCTCCGCGCCGTGCTCGTCGCACAGCTTGCGTATGTGCTCGCAGTACAGCCTGGCTCGTTCGTTCAGCGGACACTTTTCGAACCGCGGATCGTGGGACAAAACTTCGGCGGCGGCGACGAAGCTCGTCAGCGGAGTCCCGTCCTCATCGTCATCCTCGTCGTCATCCTCGTCGTCGTCGTCGCCGTCCTTCGGCGTGGGCGGCTCGGGCACGTCGAAGTCCTCCTTGCACGTCGCCTTGATGGTCTCCTCCAGTAAGACCCGCGCGTCCGTGGCCACCTTACGAAGCAACCCCGCGACGTGGTTCAGAAATTCATCCCGAAGTTCAAACTCATCCATCACCGTCCCTCGCCCGAACACACACCGCCCCTGGACATCCCTGCGGAGCGCGGGTAGCGATTCGGCCCACGTCGCCTCCGGGTCCCGGACGGACTCCGCGAGCAGCGCTTTGAACCGCGCCATCGCGCTCTCCCGGTCGATCATTCGTCGCTGCCGAGCTAAGCGGTCCGCTTCTTCCCGCTTTTCCCGCCTCACGCGTTCCTCGCGCCGGCGCCTCGCGTCGGCAATCTCGCCCTCCTCGCCCGGGTGTTTGCCCGTCCCACCCGCGGTGGACTTGCCCAACTCTTTTTTACCCTCCTTCTCGGCGCGTTTCGCCGCTTTTTCCTCATCCGCGACTTGCCTGGTGAACTTTTCGAAGACGCTCCGGCGCTGTTGAGGCGTGGCGACTCGTTTGAAGCGCGGGTCGGTCGCGAGCTTGCCGCTCCACCTGTCCCACCTCGCCTTGCCGTCCACGCCGCGCTCGCGGAGGAGAGCGCGGAACGATTCGGCGGCGGCTTCCTTGGCCTCGCGCGCGGCGATGAAAGGGTCCGCCGCCGCGGGGGGCGGCGGCACCGGCACCGTGAACGTGTTCTTCATCGATGGTGATGATGGAGACGGTTCGGGCGCGTCCGTGGTCGTCGTCGGCGCGGGTGTCGGGGCGATCTCCTCGACGGGGACGACGGGCTCGACCTCGTAGTCGTCGACGTCGAAGTCGAAGTCGTCGTCGGGGATCGTCGGGTCGTCGGCCGGTTCCCTCGCGGGCGCGGGGATCTGCGTCGGCGCGGGTGGGGGTGCCGGCTTCATCGCGGGAGCGGAAGGCGGCGCGGCGGCCGCGTGAGGGCCTCCCGCCCTCGCCGCGGCGGCGCGCGCGGCGAACGCGGCCTTGACCTCCTCCGGCGCGTGCCATGTCACCTCGCCGCTCTTCGGATTGTGGAAGTAGCTCGGCCCCGACGGCTGCGACACTTCCACCCATTCCGTTCCTTCAACCTTATTCTGAGCTCTGCCGTTGGCGTCGATGAACCCCGCCGGCTTGGTCCACGTGGTCTCGTTGGTTCGAGTGTTGGTGTAGTACGTGTGGCGCCCATCCGGGGTCTTGATCGCGCGCCACTCGCATCCCGTGGGCGGCGCCGACGCCATGGCTGCGCGGCGCGAGCTGTTTTCTGACGAAGCCTTCCGAAATACAACCCTAGATTCGGATTGTTACGCACTGTCCGCCGCGCCTCTTCCGGGGTTGCGGCGCGGTCGAGGGTTTCGCGTCTCCTCGCGCGATGGAGGCGCTCGGGCGCTTGATCCGCAACGCGGCCGGTAGGTTCGTCCGCCACACGCCGCGCGAGGAGACCCCTCCGCCTTCCGACTCGGGCTCCGGCTCCGACGGCGACCCATCGGAGCCGTCCGAGAATAATGACGGTGGGGGCGGGTCGGATTCCGGTGACGACCCCGCGGGCGGCATCGAGACCGCGCTCCAGTCCCTCCGCATCTCCCTCTACAACCCGCTGTTCCACTCGGGCTCCGACGGCCGCGTCATCAAAGGCGCGCTGAGGAACCC
>Ga0209425_10007119_pt1 | contig 10579 bp, 8 predicted proteins | sample COG_05_FD_184749 | JGI IMG/M metagenome (GOLD analysis project Ga0209425, IMG submission 184749) | Pelagic Microbial community sample from North Sea - COGITO 998_met_05 (SPAdes) (version 2) | ecosystem: Environmental > Aquatic > Marine > Neritic zone/Coastal water | place: Helgoland, sampling... | reverse complement strand
AGATCGAGCAGAATGACATCCGGCTGTTTGGGCGAGGCAGTGTTTTGCAGTGCACGTAGAGCGATTTCGGCTGTGCCGAACTGACTGCCCAACTGCATGTTATCGCTCTGCTCTAGGGCGATGGCGATCGTCTCGCGGTAACCGGCGTGATCTTCCACCAGCATAATGTGAATTTGCTTATTCATTATAGGATTCTAAATTTGTGGCGTTTTACGGACAGGTGGATGCAGGTGCCGCCTTCTTTCGGGTGCTCGGCTGTGACGCTGGCCCTTAAGAGGCGTGCTCGGCGTCGACTTGAAGCGGGGACTTGGTCTTTTCCAGAATCGATGCCGTGTCCATTATCGGTAATCGTTAGGCAGATATCCTTTGGGGTCGCGACTAAGCGTATTGAGACCTTGGTGGCTCCGGAGTGGCGCAGGATATTGATCAGGCATTCTTTGAAGAACAGAAAAATATCGATGCGCACACGGGGCTTGAGATCTTCTAAGAGTGCTTCGCCTGAAAACTCGATGTGATAGTCCAGGTCCGAAAGGAGTCGCCTGGACGAGCGGTTCATTTCTTCGACGAGATCTTCACAGATACCTTTGGCTTCGAGCATGTTGGTGCAGTAGCGCGCTGCGGTGCCACTGCGTTCGGTGAAGGTGCGGATACGATCGAGTAATTTGCTTAGTTTGTCGGGCGAATGCATCAACTCTTTGGACAGGTCGCTGAGTAGTCCGATGGTATGTAGGTTCGCGCCTAGCTCGTCGTGCAGGTCAGCCGCAAAGCGCTCTTTGATACGGGAGATTTTGCGTATTCGGCGGGTGCGTTCGATTAGAATGATGAAGCCGATCCCTACCACCAATAGCACTGTCAACCAGATGAAAATCTGCAGCATGATTTTCTGGCGGGCATAGCGGCGATTCAGTTCGGCAGCGACTTGAGGGCGTTCGTTTTCCAAGTTATGACGATGCGCCAGTTCCTCCACCCATTGTCGAACGGGTAGGATTTGGCCATACAGGTTGGTGCCGTCCGTCAACGCGGCGATGGAGCGCCCCGTGCCGTCGAGTAAGTGAGTGGTCGCTGGTTTGTGGAGTGCCACATTTTGATTGCCAGAAAATAGTTCAATTTCAGCGAATCCCACTCTAGCCTGGTGCTCATTGTCTTCATCGAACACATAGGGCTCCAGAGCCGTGAGGCGCACATAGCGGCACGGAGTCTCCGGGAATCGCTGGGTGAGAATCGGCCCCACATCATAGATCGACCCTCTACGATATTTAGTCAGTGGCACCGCATCGGAGAAATCGGCCTTTAGAGCACCTTCGACCAGTAGTCGGTTGGGCTGGCCGTAGCCCGCCGGTGTGGATTGGGGGATGGTGTCGTTAAAGTCGATCGCATGCAGCTGGATGCGATCCAAGGAATATGTGCGTTCGAGATCGATGGTGATGAAAGGCTGCGCATCGATGCGAGCCACTCCGATAAAGGCGACCGTGCCCTCACCGCGGCCCGCATCCATTAGAAAGGGCGTGAACCCATCGACCAGATAGCCCTTTTTGCGCGCACCGCTGTCTTTAATAATGATCGATGAGGTTGTCACCGGTTGATGCAGTGCCACATTCGTCGCACCGTTGAAAATCATGATTTCAGACAGCTCCAGGTTATATTTTCCGTCAAACTTGCGCGGTGACAATACCGAGGCCTCCACCCGCACCCAAGACGCCGTGGTTGCGCAAGGGATGAGCAAGGGGGCGATGCGTGGCAGGATTGTTGAATCCCCGTTGAATGAGGCGATGACGGTGCCTTCTGCGTCTTTTTTTGTGCCCGCTATAATCCGGAATTGTAAGGGGAAGCCATCGGCTTTGAAGCCGGCTTTCGTGTCGCGCCAGATGGAGGGCACCAGCACGATTTGATCAATGGGGGTGTCCGCTTCCAATTGAATTTGCACCCACTCCGTGTGCTCGGCTTCTAAATGAACATCGGAACGGTAGCCGATCGATCCGACGCCGCTGCGCAGGCTGTAGTGTGCCAGCTCGTCGAGCTCGGTATCAATTGCTGCGGCACGTTGCTGCAGTTGCGAGAGAGAGGCGTTGTGCAGGTCCGCTGGGGGCGTGTTCTGCGCTTCGCCGAAGGTCAACGCGGGGAAACAGCCTGCCAGCAGTAGCAGTATGGCGGTGCTATTTTGTTTAAGCTTCATGCGTTCGAGATACGGGGGCGGAGGTAGGGGAATACTTCGTTCGGTTGACGGGCTCAGGCAAGCCGGAGTCATTCTGTTTTTAGTAAGATAGCGTAGCAGATAGGTTACGACCACCCTATAAACAGAGGGTAGTCAAAAAGGAAGGCGGGGCGTATGATCGGTGCCACACATGCGGGAGGGTGCTCAATCGTCCCGGTGCATTGCGAATCAACAAATTCTTTTGAAAACAATACGACGCTCCATCGGCAGCCTGTTTGCCCTGACTTCACTTTTTCTGGCGAACATTAGCGATGCCGCCGATCTATCCGCCGCCGAGATTTTTACAGACGGTATGGTGCTGCAACAGCAAATGGATGTGCCGGTCTGGGGAAATGCCTCCGCGGGTGACACGATCCAGGTGAACTTCGGTGGGCAGGAAACAACAGCCACAGTCGATCAAGCTGGCAAATGGATGGCGAAGCTTAGCCCGATGAAGGCCTCCGCCGAATCCCGCACCATGGTCATCTCCTCTCAAGCGTCAGGTTCTAGCTTTCAGGTTTCCAATGTCCTAGTGGGCGAAGTCTGGCTGTGTGCCGGTCAGTCGAACATGGCGTGGACGCTGAGCAAATTGACTGCGAAACCGAATCCACAATCTGAATACGAGCCGTTGGCGGACTACCTGCGTAATGAAATTCAAACAGCTAACGATCCGCTACTCCGGCAGTTTGCGGTCGTAGGCGTGGCGTCTCCCGGCAAGGAGGTGACTAGCATTCGCGGCAAGTCGGGCTGGCTTGCGGCAGTGCAGGGCAACACGGGCGATTTCTCTGGAACGGGCTATTTCTTCGGACGTGAACTGCGCACGCAACTCGGGGTGCCTGTCGGTCTTGTTTACAGTAACCGTGGTGGCACCGAAATTGAGCCATGGATTCCGAAGCGCGAATACTTGAACACCGCGGAGGGCAAAGCGTTCTACGAAAACGAAACCGCAAAACTCGCTCCTGCAGCGATGAAGCAACACCAGGCCGCTTATCAAAAGAAGCTGGCCGTATGGAAGCAGCAGGCCGCAGCGGCCAAGGCGGCGGGGAAGCGAGCACCGCGCAAGCCGTCCGACACGTTCAACGCCAACCGGATACCGGCCGCGCTCTATAATGGATTTATCCATTCACTGGCACCCTATGCCATGCAGGGCACCATCTGGTATCAGGGCGAGAGCAACACGAACTACCGCACGGAGCATTACCGCGACAGTATGCTGGCCTTGATCAACGGCTGGCGCTCACATTGGGGGCAAGAGACGTTCTACTTTATCTGGTGTCAGCTGGCCAACAAGCACGCGGCCAACGCGGAGCCGATTGATCAGGACAATTGGGCGGAGATTCAAAACCAGCAGCGCGAGGTGCTGGCGCTGACAGACGATACCGGTATGGCCGTGCTCAATGATATCGGTGAGGCCAATAATATACATCCCAAGAATAAAGTGGGTGCCGGTAAACGCCTGGCACTCTGGGCATTAAAGCAGGCCTATGGACAAGAACTGGTTTGTAGCGGTCCGCTCTACAACAGTGCCCACGTCGACGGTATCCGAGTCATAGTCACCTTTGATCATGTCGGTTCGGGCTTGATGGTCGGCAATAAGTATTTGATGGAGCCGACAGAAGCCGTGCAGGTGCCACTGCAACGTTTTCAGATTCGTGGTGCAGACAAACAGTGGCAATGGGCCGAAGCGAAAATCGTCGGCGCTGATACGGTGGCCGTGTGGCACCCGAACATTCCAGCGCCAGTCGAGGTGCGCTACGCCTGGTCGGCCAATCCCGAAGGCGCCAATCTCTACAACAAAGAGGGACTGCCCGCATCGCTTTTTAAAGCAACGGTGGAGTGATTCTGACGACAGATTTTTAGTGGAGGGAAACGCTCCGTCGTTTCCGCGTCAGGATGGGCGGTGCTGATGGCTTCGGTTCGGTGGCAATGACGGAGCATTGCCCTCCAGCTAAAGCGCCGAGATACCCGATGCAGGCGGCACAAATGGTCTCACACGGAGGCACAAAGACACGGAGCTTTTGGATAGTGCATTGGAAGAGCCTCCGTGTCTCCGCGCCTCCGTGTGAGAAATAGCGTCGTGTTGGTTTATATACCTGACTCGGCGGACGGCGCGGAGGCCATCCCTCCGATCAACCCAAAGCATTGACTCTGAGGGAGGGACCACCTCCGCGTGGTCCGCAGTGTGCCAGGGCGGCCGCATAGCCTTGGCGACCGTGGGAGCATTGCCCCCCAGCTAAAACGATTGGTCGGGCAACTTCTTTGAAGATCAGTCGATCATCTCGTGCCTGATTTATTTAACCGCAGATGCACGCGGATGCACGCAGATGCTCAATAGGTTGCTTTAATCTGCGTGAATCGGCGTGCATCTGCGGTCACTTTAAGGTGCCTCGTCGATTCGCGTGAAATGGGCGCATCGGTAGTGAATCTCTGAGATGGAATGAATTTCGACTCTGTTGTGGAACGGGCTTCTCGAAGAGAGCCTGTTTTACGTTGTCGAGGGCATGCCCGCCTGCAAGCAGGAGAAGCATGCACCACAACCTATAATAAGGGTTTTTTATGCCGGCCACATCCAAAAACCTGCTCACTACCCTCTAAATGTAGGGTATTCAAAATAAATAAAAGCGCCATAGTAGTGCTTTCAAACCTGTCAGAACCTCTGAATGGAACCTCCCAATACCCTAAAAAATACATATGAAAACAACCACAAAGACTCTATTCGCACTCAGCGCCCTCGCTGGTTTATCGTTCACTACTGCGCAGGCCGTGACGATTACCTGGGATGACGGCGCTGGGAATGACAATTGGTCTGACGGAGCCAACTGGGTCGGTGATCCTGCAAATGGCCCGCAAGACGGTGACTCCGTCGTTCTCACAACGACGGCACAGAGCCGGCTGGATTACGCGTGGACTATCGAAAACGGAGCATCCCTGACTTCGACGGCCACGGCCTTAGATGATGAATTGGTCTTACAGTCTGATTCTGTTTTGACCTTGGCAACAGGAGGCACCATGGACATCGCTTTCATGCGGCCTCGTTTCACTGCTGGTGGCGATTTTAATATCTACGCTGGTGCCAGTCTGAATACGGAATATTATGGATTGGGCAATATTTCGGCCGACATTAAATACATCGCTGATGCTACGAGTGTCACGACGTGGAGCAACGCAAATACGTTTGATGTTGGGGCAGACAACTTGACTGTTGATCTGACTGCCTACACTATTGTAGGGGCTAGTTCGCTGACACTAGTGGACTACACGGGCGGCTCTTTGTCTAACACATTTGCTAGTGTCACAGTGACTGATAGTTCGGGAACTCTTACCGAAGGCGTTGATTACACGCTTGATTACACCACCGGTAGCAACATCACGCTGAACGTCGTCCCAGAACCCGGCACTTACGCGCTCATCGGCGGCATGCTGGCGCTCGGTTACGTGATGGTTCGCCGTCGTCGCGCATAGTTTTTCATATTATAGGGGAATCGGTTGGGGAACCGATTTATATTAGGGGAAGACACCCGGAGCAATCCGGGCGTTTTTTTGCGTGTGTCGGGCAGGGCTGAGGCGGTTGTTCTGTATCACGTCGTGCTCGCCGTTGATCGCAGAGCTGGCAGGATGAGGTTTTCACACGGAGACACGAAGACACGGAGCGACTTTGATGTGTTCAGGGGAGGGCACCAACAGCGCGCAACGCTTCCCACTTCTTAACCTACGTAGCTCTTGGAGTTTAAGTGCTTTATCTTTCCTTGGATCAGTTTGTTTTTACAACCGCTTCGCTAGAGAGCCCAAGGGCGAGGGGGGGAGCTTATACCGTGAGGTTTTCTTTCTTCTCCTAAAACTCCCCTCTCTAGCGAAGCGGTTGTGAACATTCATTCCTTTCCCATATCGTCGAGCGTAAGTCTACGGCCTTGGTTGAACCCTCAAATCCAGGATGATCCACTGAAAATGTCGAAGAACCAACTTGCGACGCCATCTCCAGCAGACTTGGGGCTTCGTCATACTACGCCCACACGTCGTAACACTGCGCCTCACAAGTCGCTCCACCGCGTAAAGAGCTGCGCCCCACGCGGTAGACTGCGGTGAACTGCAGCTTTGCTGGAGGCTCGCTTACCGAGGAAAGCTCAAGGCCTCCAAACGATCATGGTATACTTCAACTAAATCATTTGATTCCAGCATCAACTGCACCGCAGGCCAGCGCGAGAGCAACAGCTCAATCAAAGCATTCTTGCGAATATTCCCCAAACGCACCCAAATTACTTTAGGTGGTGCGCCATGCACCAGTAAGCGATCGAAGAAGTCAGTGTCTCGCGTCAGGACCCTCCAATTATTTTGGCGAGCCGTGTTCCACAATAACGTATCCGAAGCCTGAGCTGCAATTTCAGAAGCATGCACACAATCCACTTTCAGAAGCCGAACGAGCGAAAACGGTAGGTTCTCGTCAATCAACAATCGACTCATGAAACAAGCTCGATACTGGAATGAATTTCTCCGACCGAGCCGCATAGGACAAGCAAGCTAAAACATCATCACGGCACAGTTGAGGAAATGCCTCCAGCACTTCTTCAGTGGAATCGCCCGCACTCAGGTGTGATAATACAGTTTGCACAGTAATTCGTGTGCCTTGCACAACAGGCTTCCCATTACAAACATCCGCAGACCATTCGATTCGATTCATATACTATCAATGGGTCAGAATACTTGAAAAATCAAGCTGTTAACGGCAATCGGAAATCAGAGCACTTATTTGCGTCTACACATGTGCTCACTAATGACCGCAGGGCGCGGGTGGTTGAAATCCAAATGTGAGCCGTTTCGACAGGGCTCAAGGTCCTGGTGGTCTTTGGATACGTGCAACATGCTCGGCAAGAACCCTTCCGTCTCGCTTCGCGAGCCACCTTCCCTTCGCAGGGAAGGAGCTGGCAACTTTTCCCGCCTTCATACCCTTTCCACACCAGCATCGCTGGTTTCCCCTCTAAATGGAGGGTAGTCAAACAATCCAGCAGGTGTAGAATAGCGTGCATATTTGAACAGACTGCGTGCGCATTCGGGACGTAGTGACTACAACGAATTTCTGTTATTTTATCAGTCATATGAAGAACACCTTTTATTCAATCTGTGCCGTCGTCGGCCTGAGTGTTGCCACGGCCCCTGTGCTCGCGAATGCGAAGCCACCTGTTGTGAGCCTGCCTGCCGTGAGCGTAGTCGAACGGTCGCAACCAAACATTGTGCACATCCTCGTCGATGACCTCGGCTGGCAGGATGTCGCGTGTTATTATGACGCGCTGCATGCTGAGCCGGGGCTGTATGAGACGCCGAATATTGACCGCGTGGCGGAGCGGGGCATTCGCTTTATGCAGGCCTACTCGCCGTCGCCGACGTGTTCGCCCTCGCGGGCTGCGTATTTGAGCGGTCAGTTTGGCGTGAAAAATGGCGTCTATCATGTCAAAGGCAGCCGCGTGCCACGCGCCTGGGGCGAGCGTCCCGAGTTGACCCCATACTATTCCGCACGGCTCGATCCGTCCAAGACTATTATTCCACAGGAATTGAAGAAGGCGGGCTATACCACTGCGCATGTGGGCAAGTGGCATGTGTGTGGGGAAAACATGGTGCCGACCCCGCTGCAGCTGGGCTTTGATTTTTCCTATGGCCGTGATCATGTGTATAATGATCCGGAGATCGTCGATCCCAAGGATAAGAAGATCAACAACAAGGAGGGCATCTTTTCGCAGCCTCGCAACAACCGCCTGACGGACTTTGATAATCCGTTGTTTTTGCCGTTGATCGATGATGAGCGGCCCTATGATAGCCTGACGGATATTTCGTTGCGGTGGTTGAATAAGGTCGGCCGTCAGGATCAGCCGTTCTTCCTGAATTTTTGCCCTAAGCTGGTGCATGGCCCGATCATGACGCGCGACCGCAAGCGCTTGGCGTATTATTGTGAAAAGCTCGGCATCGATTTTCCGACCGACTCCGGTTCGATTGCGGATCCCGATGCGCCCGGGCAAAACAATCCGTATTATGCGAGCATGGTCGATTCGGTCGACTGGATGGTCAGCAAAGTGGTTCAGACGCTGGAGTCCATCGATGATCCACGCAATCCGGGCCACAAGTTGATCGATAATACCTATTTGATTATCAGCTCCGACAATGGCGGCTCGCAGCGCCTGGCGACCTGGGCGAGTGCCGACGGCAAGCGTCGCTTCGAGAAGGTCACAGACAATGCGCCGCTACGTGAAGGGAAGAGTTGGATGTATGAGGGCGGCGTTAAAATACCATTCATTGTGATTGGCCCAGGCGTGCAGCCAGGCTCGGTCAACGAAACGACCCCCGTGACACTGTTGGATCTTTTTCCCACCTTCATGGCGATGGGCGGCATGCAACCAGACCCTGCATTGGATCTGGACGGGTGTAATATTTTACCGGTCATTCAAGGCCAGGCAAGCGAAGCGAAATTCGCCGATGGCACTGCGCGTGACACGTTGTTTTTTCACCATCCCGCCGATGATAAATCCTTTTCGGTGATTCAGCGCAAAGGCTGGAAGCTGATGAAGAATACGGGCCCCCGACTGACCGAAGCGCCGGACTTACAATTGTTCAAGCTCTACAACGAAGATGGCACGCGCAATGATATTGGCGAAGCCAACAACTTGGTGGATCAATATCCTGAAATGACGCAACAGTTGCTGGGAGATCTGACCACTTGGATGGCGGGCAACGATGCGCGGGTGCCGTATTTGAATCCCGATTCCGGGGAGGCGCTAGAAGGGCAGCAGGATGTGCCGGTCGTGACTGCCCTGGGCAGTGAGCACACACAAATTTGGGCGACCTTCGATACCACTGGAAAGTCAAAAGTCGTGGATGCGTTTTTGGTGTATAGCCTCAACGGCGGCACCGAGCTCAAGTATCGTGCGCCTCGCCTCGAAGAGTGGGACCGGGCACCGGCGAAATTGACCGATGGTCGGGTGGAAGCCATTGCCCCTCCGGGGATGACGCACGGTGTGTTTTGCTTGATCGATGCAAATAACTATTTGGTGTATTCCGAGCCAGTGCCACCGGTTGGCAAGGTGCGCATTGATGGCGCAGTGACCCTCGAGCTCACAGATGGATTTGCTTACAAGCCAGGCTTGCTGTCGTTGATCAAGGTCGGGCATGAAGCGCGCGGAAAATTGATGCAGCAAGGCGTCGATGTGACTGTGCTCACTCAAGCGCTTAAAGATGCGCGTGCCGTGGTGAAACAGCCCGTCGAAGAACAACCGTATGCCGTCGCGATTCGTAATCTGCGCCATGCGATCCGCGCCTTTGATGGCAAGGTGTCCGAAGCCGGGCTGAAAGATCTGAATGCGCTGAATCTGGGCAAGTGGTAAGTGTGATTTTGTAGCCTCGATCAGTTCACCGCGTGGAGCGCAGCTCTTTACGCGGTGAGATCGGGGAGCGTTGGAGTTGCGCAGCACCCCCGTCTAATGACGGCATATCCTTATACACAAGTCTGAGCCTATGAAGTTCGCGGTAAAAAAAACTCCTTCCCTGCGAAGGGAAGGTGGTCGGCTCGCCCGACCGGAAGGGTTTCGGGCCGAGCCTCAGCTTTTGTTAACTGCCGTGCGAATCTGTTCTAATACCCACTCTGGGTGGTCGAAGACAGTCTTGTTTTCAAATCGAATCACTTGAATACCTGTCGCTTGAAGGAAGAGTGTGCGCTCGTGGTCGTATTCGGCAGCCATCGCGCTGTTATGCGCCTGCCCGTCCAGTTCAATAGCCAGCTTTGATGCTGGACAGTAAAAATCCAAAATATACTGGCTGACACTGTGCTGGCGGCGAAACTTTCGACCTTCGAGTTGCTTGCCTTTCAGGTAAGTCCAGAGTCTTGCCTCAGCAGGCGTCATATGACTCCGTAGTTTTCTGCGGAAATGCTTTAGCGCAGGCAAGTTGTTGAGTCGCTCTTGGTCACTAACAGACATACATTACAGATTACTTCAAGGGATGGACATTGCCAGCGAAAACCCCTCCGTCTCGGCAGACCGAGCCACCTCCCCTTCGCAGGGGAGGAGCTTTAAATAGGCAATTCATAGCGTCAACTTAAATAGACAAAGACATGTATAAGGATATGCTTTTCAAGGAGGATCTCTTTACGCGGTCAGATCAGGTAGCACCTTCGCACCTTCATACTTTTCATACATTTCCACACCAGCTTTGCTGGTTCCCCCCTCCGAAAGTAGGGTAGTCAAGAATACGAATGACGGGTATTATGGGTTCAAGCACTGGAACGTGCTGTTGGGATTCGAAGTCCTGAATCGCGCTGAATCATTTTTAAAGTTATACCTCATGAAGAAGACAATCAGAACCCTATTCGCACTCAGTGCGTTCATTGGCTTGAGCTCAATTTCTCAGGCA
>Ga0209425_10007117_pt1 | contig 10581 bp, 9 predicted proteins | sample COG_05_FD_184749 | JGI IMG/M metagenome (GOLD analysis project Ga0209425, IMG submission 184749) | Pelagic Microbial community sample from North Sea - COGITO 998_met_05 (SPAdes) (version 2) | ecosystem: Environmental > Aquatic > Marine > Neritic zone/Coastal water | place: Helgoland, sampling... | reverse complement strand
TTTCGGTTTTTAGGCGTTTTAACCTTGGGATCCTTATCTTCTTGTTTAGATGGCATTGTATGAATTATAAAGATATTTATTTAATATTTTCTATATCAATTTATTTTTTTAATTAACTTATTAAAATTCAAAAACTAAAGATAATAATAAAATTGAAAACAATCTAAATATTCTACCACTAATATAAAGATGACTGATACAAGAATGAATCCATCAAGAATTATAGGATTGCAATTTAGTTTATTGTCGCCTGAAGAAATAAGAAAAGGCTCTGTAGCAAATATTGTATCCAGGGATACTTATGTAAATAACAAACCTGTGATTGGTGGTCTATTTGATCCTAGAATGGGCGTGCTAGATCCTGGACTTATTTGCCCGACTGACGGATTAAATTATATGAAAACTCCTGGATATTTTGGTCATATGGAATTAGCAAGACCAGTATTTTATATTCAATACCTTAATACAATTCTTAAAATATTGAGATGTGTGTGCATCAAATGTAGCAAACTTTTACTGTCTAAAAGTAAACATAAGCATATCTTGGATACAAAAAATGCCCGCGATCGATGGTTATATGTTTTCCCGATTGCTAGTAAAATAGCAAGATGTGGAGATGATACGTGTAATGGATGCGGTTGTAAACAACCAAAAAAGATTCAAAAAGAAGGATTGGCTACTATTATAGCAGAATGGTCTAATATTGATGGTATTGCCGACGATGATGGTAATATTAAGGAAAAACTCACCATGAGGCTGACTCCAGAGATAGTTCTCAAAATTTTCCGAAGAATTTCAGATGAAGATGTAACCTTTATGGGGTTCAGTCCTACATTTTCACGACCAGATTGGATGGTTTGTCAGGTTTTGGCAGTCCCCCCGCCTGCAATTCGTCCTTCTGTAAAACATGATGCTCAACAAAGGAGTGAAGATGATATCTCACATATTATTGTTAATATTATTAAAGCAAACAAAACATTGCAAGATAAATTACAAACTAATGCGACATCAAAGGTAATAGATGATTGGCACACTGTTTTGCAGTATTACTGTGCTACAATGATTGATAATAGAATTCCAGGGGTTGCTTCCGTCGCTCAAAGATCAGGGCGTGCTTTAAAGTCTGTCAAAGAACGTTTGGTTGGCAAAGGCGGTCGTGTAAGAGGAAATCTAATGGGAAAACGAGTTGATTTCAGTGCAAGAAGTGTTATTACTCCAGATCCCAATATCAGTATTGGCGAATTAGGCGTTCCTAAAAAAGTAGCAATGAATATCACATTTCCAGTCACTGTTAATAAACGTAATAGAGATTTCTTGACTCGTTTGGTTTTGAATGGGCCGGATAATTATCCAGGTGCCAAGATTCTTGAAAGAAAATCCGGTGATTCAATCTCTCTAAGATATACGGATAGAGAAAATATTGAATTACTAAATGGCGATATTGTACATCGACATCTACTTGACGGAGATCCAGTATTATTTAATAGGCAACCTACACTTCATAGGATGTCAATGATGTGTCATATTGTAAAGGTACTACACGTTGGCGCAACATTTAGACTTAACGTAGCAGCAACAAAGCCATACAATGCTGACTTCGATGGTGATGAAATGAATCTTCATGGTCCTCAAGATGATGAAAGTGCTGCGGAGCTTCGTCTTTTAGCTGCACTTCCTAGACAAATTATCAGCCCTGCGAATAATAAATCTATTGTAGGAATTTTCCAAGATTCTTTATTGGGTAGTTTTAGATTAACTAGGCCTAATATTGATTTTGATATGAGGACTGCTATGAACTTACTAATGAGTGTAAGAGATGTCAATCCTAAATTATTTAAAAATCCTAAAAAATTGGTCGATTCATTTTCTCTATTGTCTGAAATTTTACCACCAATGAGTGCAAAATTTGAAAATGGACAGGATGGCGATGGAACAACTAATGTCATTAAAATTCGTGCTGGCAAATATAAGCACGGTCAGCTTGATAAAGATGCTTTGGGGTCAGGAAAGGGTCTTATTCAATCAATATTTAATGATTATGGATTTCAAGCATCGGCGGATTTTATTGATAATCTACAAAATATCGTAACGGATTACATGAAACTCAGTTCATATAGTGTGGGTATTAGTGATTTAATTGCCAATAATGAAACTAATCAAAAGATTGCAAATACAATCTTAAATAAAAAGAAAGTTGTAGCTGATTTGATCAATGAAACTCATATTGGTGCTTTTGAAAATAATACCGGAAAAAGTAATGAGCTAGAATTTGAAACTAGAGTTAATGCTCAACTTACACAGGCACTTAATGAAGCGGGAAAGATTGGAAGGAAGAGTTTGTCAAAGGATAATAGATTTGTAATTATGGTAGGATCTGGTAGTAAGGGTAAAAATCTAAACATTGCACAAATGATTTCGTGTTTGGGTCAGCAAAATGTAGACGGAAAACGTATTCCATATGGGTTTTCAAATCGTACACTCCCTCACTATAAAAAATTTGATGATTCTCCAGAAGCACGGGGATTTGTTGAAAGTTCATTTATTCAGGGTTTAACTCCTGAAGAATTATTCTTCCATGCTATGGGTGGACGTGTTGGACTCATTGATACAGCTGTAAAAACTTCACAAACAGGTTATATCCAAAGAAGGCTTATTAAAGCATTGGAGGACCTTAAATTCGCATATGACGGAACAGTTAGAAATAATAAAAATAAAATTATCCAATTTAGATATGGCGATGATAATATAGATACTACTAAAGTTGAAAATATCCTACTTCCGTTATCAAGCATGACGGTTGAAGAGATTTATAGTCATTATCAAATCCCATCGGATGATGTTTCAGATGAGGTAGTTACAACTAATTATACCAAAACAGCTATTAAAAGAATGAAAAAACAAACAGTTGCATTAAAAGAACAAACGCAAAGTATGGTTGATTATATGTTGGAAATTCGATCGCAATTAGTGGAGTATGTATTCAAAAATAGCGCTGGATCAACTATTCATATACCAGTAAATTTTAAACGTATTATTAATAATATTGCTAATCAATTAAACTATCAAAATAATTCAATGGTTAATATTACACCATTTGAGACATATAGACTAATTCTTGATAATTTTGCAACATTGGAATCGCTTCATTTTGGCAAACCTTCTGAATTATTCAAAGCAGCATATCTCTACTATATGTCTCCTAAGAATCTATTGGCTATTCGTAGGTTTAATAGAAAGGGGTTGGAATTATTGTGTGCAAAAATTAATGCAGAATACAAAAATGCATTGTGCAATCCAGGTGAAATGGTAGGAATGATAGCAGCTCAAAGTATTGGAGAGCCCACAACACAGATGACATTAAATACATTTCATTTTGCCGGTGTAGCAAGTAAATCTAATGTTACTCGAGGTGTTCCTAGAATTGAGGAAATCTTGTCACTCTCTGAAAATCCAAAACAGCCATCTACAACTGTTTATCTCAAACAAGAAGAGGAAACTGATAGGGTAAGAGCACAGGAGCTTAAATATACTCTTGAATTTACTAGTCTGAAAGATATTACATCATCTGTTAGTATTTGTTTTGATCCAGATGATTTGCAGACATTGGTTGAAGAGGATAAACCGCTTATGGATGAATATGTTGAATTTTCAAATATGATTCAAGAGTGTAGTGGTGGTGATGATGTCGAAGATAATGGTGATAAATCCAAATGGATCTTAAGATTTATTATGGATAAAGAAGCCATGCTTGATAAAAATATTAATATGGATGATGTTCATTTTGCAATTGAACATAGTTATAAAGGCGAAATCTCTTGTATTTATTCAGACTTTAATGCTGATAAATTAGTTCTTAGAGCGCGTTTGGATAAGTCACTTACTAATAGTAAAAAGAAATCTTTGGATCAATCCGATGAAATTTACAAGCTTAAAAATTTACAGCATAATCTAATGAACAATGTGATTCTTCGCGGAATTAAGAAAATCCCAAAGGTCTTGTTAAGAAAATCTGTGAATCAACTTAAATTTTCAGAGGGAAATTATGAAAAGGAAGATACATGGGTGTTAGATACGGTTGGAAGTAATCTACCAGATATCCTTACTCTACAAGACATTGATACAACTAGAGCATATAGTAATAATATTCAAGAAGTGTATCGGACTTTGGGAATTGAAGCAGCGCGTGCATGTATATTGAAAGAAGTCCAGGAGGCTTTTGATGAAAGTTATATTAATTATCACCATCTATCTTTACTGTGCGACAGAATTTGTGCTACAAAAAAAATGGTATCCGTATTCAGACACGGTATTAATAACGATGATATTGGACCAATTGCAAAGGCTTCATTTGAAGAAACACCTGAAATGTTCTTGAGAGCAGCCCGACATGGTGAACTGGATCTTATGACAGGAATTTCAGCTAATGTAATGTGTGGTCAGGAAGGTTATTTTGGTACTGGATTCTTTCAAGTTATGCTTGATATTAATGAAATGGGCAAACTTGCCGGTAGTAAAGAATTAGAAACGGAGAAGGATATTGATGATATGTTAACAATGGAAGATGGCGATGGCGTTTGTTCCACACAAAATATCACCATTAGCAACAATACTGATTTAATTCAATCAACTGATATGGGTGATGTAGACGATAATTATGATCCAGGATTTTAAAAAAGACTTAAAAACGTAATGAATATATATCTTAATATGGATATTTTAACATATATATCAAAAACAGTCACAAATAAGTATAGAGACCCTGCTAGTAGGACTTCCACATTTACAATGGGTGGATACTTCATTTATCTACCAATTACCGAAGATTCTAGTAAATTTCAAAAATTAAAAGAAGGGGTTTTAGATAATTGTTTTATGAGTCAAGGACAAAAGAGTTATAATTTTTCATTATTTAGTAAAATGCAATCTATATATTGGGGATTAAAAAAATTTGTTAAAATTTGGAGATGGAAGCATGCAAAGAGTGCTTCCATCGATTTAGATTTATATATGAACTCTTTAAAAAGTTTTCCCGATTTTCAAAAGGCCAAAATTTTGCATCATGGCATGATATACGAATTTAGATTAACAGATATTTTGAATATATGGAAAAAATCTTTGACACAGAGTATTACTTTTTCCCCTCAACCCACAATGCCACGAAATCCATATCTTAATATGGCTTTTAGTAAAGGTCATTTATTTCATTTCTATATGTGTATGAAAGATAATGCGAATTTTTCCATACCTATTGTAATTCAAAAATTTATAAATGTCTCCATGAACATTAGATTGTTCCGCGTAAATGCGTATCCGGATTTAATGGATGAAGCCATAAATAATCATATAGATTCATCCTCTCACGATGTTTTGTTTCTTGATTGTGTTAACATGTTGGGGTATCATAAAAGAAAAATTAGAAATAGAAGATTATCAATGGATTTATCTGATGTAAAAAAAAAAGAGGTAGTAAAAGAGTTGAAACCCATGTTAAAACTTCATTTATTGGCAACACTATCTTGTAATCCTGCCATAAGGCATTTAAATAAAGAGTTGGTAATTGATGATTTGCGTGATTTTTTTAAAAAAAATCCAACTTTTGGGCGGAGAATTGTATCGGTATCGAGGAGAACTGTTGAATATGCGCCTCCATTATTTGTTTTCGGTAGCGCTCAGTCAATTGCAGATGAAGATGAAGTCTTAAATGACTCGGAAATTGATGACGATGATTATGATTTTGAACAAGAGGCTCATCAAGATCCTGCAAGTGCCATAGCTGTTGGAATACATCCATCAGATCAGGTCGTACATGAAGAGATTCTAACTGATTCCGATGAAGAGTTTTGATAATTATAAGATATTATTTATATTTCTTATAATTAACGGCGTCTGCGACTGCGACTTCTTTTGCGTTTACGAGATCTTGATTTGCGTCTGCGACTGCGACTGCGACTTCTCTTGCGTTTACGGGAACGAGATTTGCGTCTGCGTTTGCGACTTCTTTTGCGTTTACGGGAACGAGATTTGCGTTTCTTGCCGCCACGAAGAGCGCCTCTTCTTTTCAACATAGATTTAGCTTTTCGCGCAACACTTTTATAAGTACTTTGTCTCATAGTAGGACGAGAACGACCTTTGTAAGAATACCGTTTCTTTCCCCATTGTCTAGCTCTAACATATGCAGCATATAATCCTTTTTTATTAATTTTACAAGTACCCTTTGCGCAAATTGGAAAACTTTTTTTGGGACCCAAAAAGCATTTTTTCCCACATTTACGTTTCATAACAGTACGAGCTCTTCCTTTTGGCGATATTTTAGCCCAACCCGACCATGGCATGGATTTACGGCGTTTACGAGTCTTACTTGGCATTATACTATAATAAAATATTTTATTTGCATAACCAGGGAAAACAACAAGTCTTTTTCTTACCGTTTAATTTGTTCCATTCTTGAATGGTGAAATTATTACTCATAGATAAATTACAACGCGCACAAATAGGTTTTAAATTATTAACGTTTAATTTACCACCTTTACTTTCAGGTTTATCGTGTCCTACATGAAAATCAAATACAGAAACTTCATTTTCACACCAATTAATATAACATTTATGTTCATAGCATTTCCCAAATGTTTGTAACCATGTTTGTTCGCGAATAGCTTTAGGTATAGTTTGTTTTCTATATTTCTTTTTCTTTTTATTGGCTTTTCTAGGCATTGTATAATTTAAACTTCTCTCTTTAATATATATGCCTAAATGTATAAATAAAGTAATAGTATTTGATTTGGATGATACAATTGGTCATTTTGAACAGGTATCTATGTTTTTAAATGGACTTCAGATGATCGTAGATAAAAATATAAGTGATAAATATTTATATAAATTGTTAGATTTATGGCCACAAATACTAAGACCCGGTATTCTTGATACACTTGAAACAATTAGTAAAATTAAAAAAAGAAATAAATGCGTTAAGGTAATAATTTATACAAATAATATGGGACCAAGATCTTGGACTCTTATAATCAAGCGATATTTGGAGAGAAAACTCAAGTATAATATTTTTGATAAAGTGATAACTGCTTATCGTCCACATAAAAAACATAATTGTAGAACAACGCATAGTAAGACGCATAAGGATTTATTAAAATGTACAGGTTATCATCCAAATACGGAATTCTTATTTTTGGATGATCAAATGCATGTAGAAATGAAGCATCCACATATACATTATCTACACCTACATCCTTATACCTATAGCATTCCATTTAACAAAATGATCAATAGTTATTTAGACTCGAAATATGGCAAATTAATTAAAAAAAAATACAAAAATAGATTTCAAGAATATATGTATAAATACTTAACATCTGGGACAGGTTATCATAAATATCACATTAAAAAAACAAAAATTAGTAAAAAAGATATTGAACAAATGAGATATATTAAAAAACATATTCATAAATTTCTTAATATCCATGATACCAGACATAAAAAGAAACGAAGGAGGAAAAATAAAACGAGGAAAGAATATTAAACTATTTTTTTAACATTTGATTTTAAATTAATTTTATTTACAGGATTCAAATATTGAAACAAAGATGTTTGGATTAAAATAGCTACACCAGCTGAAAATGCAATCTTTCGATGCAAATTAGTACATACAGTTTTTTCTTTCAAAAATGGATTGAAAAAATAGATTAATGCCAGCGCAATTACAATACTAAAAGTATTTTCCACAATATGTAAATATCCAGGCGCGCCTTTCCATACACCTAGCACAACAACTATATAAAGTATAAATATAACCAATTTTAAACCTGTATATGTGTTTTCAATGATTTTCATATAGTATTACTCACGACTTTTTTTTGACTAAGATACATTTCTATTTGACCAGACCCACGACATTTTATACAAATTTCCCATAACATTTTACTTACATTTTCACATAAATAACATGTTTTATTTTCATCATTACAATTTGCACATATATATTTATCTTCGCGAGTTTGTAAACCGATACCATTACATTTAAAACATCTAATATACTTTTTATTAGCACTCATTATATTTTAATTAAATATAATAAGTTATTCCTCTAGACTTGCAATAATTGCATTTTCGACTTGCCACTGCTCTAAATTATCACTTCTCGGCACAACACTGTTATTATTTACCGAATTATATAATTTAAGTGTTCTTGCACTAGAATCTGTTGCATTTACGAATTTGGGCATCCATTTATAAGGCACGACTTTAGATAGAAATTCGCGATGAGATGATTGCAACGCGTCATCTATATTAGCATATCGATCATAAAAAATACTGTCGTAATATTTTTGTTCCGCTTTCTTAAAATCAGATTCATTAAATTTTAAGGATGCAAATTCTTGAATTATTTCAAACCACGATCTTGTAGATTTACTAACACCATCGCTAAACGCTTCTTTTGTTCGAAAAAGAACCTCTTTTGGCAACAGATTCATATCTTCAAATGCTTTCCTTAAAATAAATTTTTCGCAAAGATTATTATGTCCGTGATCTCTCAATGTATCTGGAATTGACAAATAGCTTTGAATAAATCCCTTATCTAAAAATGGTGTCCGTGCTTCTAATCCATGAGAAGATATAGATCTATCTGATCTCAAAACATCAAAATAATGAATGTCCTTCAAAAGACGTTTACATTCTTGATCGAATTCTAATGGCGACGGAGCGGCGTGAAAATATAAATAACCACCAGTAACTTCATCACTACCATCTCCATTAAAAATTACTTTTGCATTGCTATTTTCTTTGATATATTTACAGATCAGCCAATTACCAACACTAGCTCTAATACTAGTAGTATCATTAGACTCTATAGTTTCAATAACTGTAGGAATGGCTTTAAGAAATTCGGTTTCACTTAATTTGATTTCATGATGAGTTGATTGAATATGCTCGGCTACTATTTTAGCAAACTTTAAATCTTCAGACCCTTCTAACCCAATACTCCAAGTATGTAAATCTTGTGGCTCTTTCCCATGAACATTTACCAACTCCCTAGATACTAATGCCGAAATTAAACTACTATCTAACCCTCCTGATAATAAACATGCTATTTCTCTATCCGTATTGTCAACTCTTTTTCTAACAGCCTGAATTAATGACTCTCTGACCAATGAAAAGGTTTCATCCATTGTATCTATACAAGGATTCTGTACAATATTCAGATTATAGTATGGCTTCATTAAATTATCTAGAATAGTGGCGTCTTTAAAATTTTCATATAATATCTCATCCGGAAAGAGTTCAGTTTTAAGATAATGACCTGGTAAAAAAGGTCTAGGTTGACACTTCATAATATCCATACCTAATTTTAACTCTGAAGCTACTACTATTGAAGTAAAAATATTTAGATCTTGGAACCATATAAATAATGGTCTTACACCAAGAGGATCACGTGCTATCATAACAGTATCATCGTCTTTATCAATCAAAACAAATGCAAATACGCCATCCAATATTTGTAACGTATACTCTATACCATATTTTTTGTACATGTCTATAATAATTTCACAGTCCGAACCCGTTTCACATTCTATCCCTGCCTTTTCAGCTAACTCCTTCCAATTATAAATTTCACCATTACAAATCAAAATACAATTTTTTTTATAAATAGGTTGCATCGAATCTTCTTGTTGAAATCCATTGATGGCCAATCTATGAAATCCTAATAAATGAATATGCTCATTAATATTCTCTTCTATAAATGTAGATTGTTCAGGCCCCCTTTCAGAATGTTTTGCAAAATTTTCTTTTATATTCTCAATTTTTGTACAGGAGAAATCGTTATAACGTAAGACAGATAGGATACCACACATTTATCATATTATTGTTAATTTCCTTTAGGTATTTTGATTATAAAAATATCTAGCACTATATTAAATGGAAGGTGTGGTAAAAGGAGTATTTTATTGTAATAAGCAAAGAACACAGGAATTAAGTGACAGGATGTTTTCCAGAAATTTAACAGCAGCGCCAATTAAAATGCAGTATGATATTAGATCTGTTCCTACAAGATATGTTCAAATGCCCATTTTGGATTGTCATAAACCAGCTACAGTACCGTGTCAACAAAAACCAATTTATAATACAGAAACTATGTTTACACCAAGTACATCATTGCCATTTAATGGATATCAGGCGAATGTCGATGTAGAAACTAGATTACATAATACGATTTTCCCATTACAAGCGTGTCCACAAGCTAAATATTTTCCAGGTACGAGCAGCGATATGTATAATAATAGGTATCTTACACATACAAATAAACCTGTTTATATGACAAATCAATTGTTATTCAATGAAGAAAGATTTAATTCATTTAATCCGAATATGTGCAATACTGGTTATAAATTGTTTAATAATTATACACGTGTTCAAATAAGAAATTTATAATTCTATTTTAAAATCTGAAAATATAGACCATTTAAAACAACCTCTTACATATAAAATTAAAAAAGCAATGGTAAAATATATCGAAGCAACTCCTAAAGTATACCAATATCTTGTAGTAGGTGTAATATCATCACCTCCTAA
>Ga0209425_10007116_pt1 | contig 10582 bp, 9 predicted proteins | sample COG_05_FD_184749 | JGI IMG/M metagenome (GOLD analysis project Ga0209425, IMG submission 184749) | Pelagic Microbial community sample from North Sea - COGITO 998_met_05 (SPAdes) (version 2) | ecosystem: Environmental > Aquatic > Marine > Neritic zone/Coastal water | place: Helgoland, sampling... | reverse complement strand
CCATGCCGTGATATGCACCTATCCGAGCGAAGAACATCAAACATGTGTATGTTCTCTAGGAGATTGCGACATTCGCTATCAAATTCAATAGACGACGGAGTTTTCAAAAAATACAAATATCCCCCAGTCAGCTCATCGCTACCATCACCATTAAAGACAACCTTGGCGTCGGTCTCATTGGATATATATTTTCCAATAAGATAATTTCCAACACTGGCTCTTACCGTGGTAGTATCGTAACTTTCAATGTTTTCAATTACCTCGGGTATAGCATCGAACATTTCGGCACTAGTCACTTCGATTTCGGTATGAGTCGTATCTAAATATTCAGCAACCTGTTTCGCCTTATTCAAGTCCTCCGAACCCTTCATACCAATACTGAACGTTCGCAACTCGCCGTTATAATGTTTTTTAACCAGCGCAGTTATTAGGCTGCTGTCCAATCCACCCGACAATAAACAAACAATCGGTCTCTCGCACGTTCCAACAATTCGCTTTATGACGGCCTGCTCTAAGTGTAAAATAATGGTGTGAAATATACTGGTCAAGTCATTATGATAATTGAAATTAATCATTGTCGCCGGAAAATTGGTGGATATATAACGTTTATTTTGTAAAACTGGTTTCCATTCAGCATTGACCTTAAATTCTATAGTATATTCTGAAAATGTTCCTGGTGAGAATGGTTTTATAGAATATGGTCTCACGATAGAGTAATTACATTTAGATATATTATTCAACTCTGTATATGAGTTATTCCATACTAGTGGATTTTTACCCGTTAAAAACGGATACAGAGCCTTCATTTCCGAAGCAAACCCTACTATATTCTCACGTGTTATATTCGTATCATTGATATGATTTACCAGGGTATCGTTAACATTATCCCTCTCGAAAACAAATAGAGGCCTAACTCCAAATGGATCTCTGGCTACGAATACTTTAGGGTCGTGAACGACACTCCTGTTATCGAATAATATAAATGAGAATACCCCGTCTAACATGCGAAGCGTTTGGCGAATACCAAAACGAATGTAAAGGTGGATAATAATTTCGCAGTCGGAATCGGTCTCGGAGACAATGTCATAGCTGGAATATAATTCACTGTATAACGACTTGTAGTTGTATATCTCTCCGTTACATATTAACGTAACACCATTAATGGTCATTGGCTGACTCGAATCATCGTTTAGACCGTTGATGGCGAGCCGTTTAAAACCAAGGTATAATTTGTCACTGTAATAAATCTCTTTCGAATCTTCGGGTCCCCTAGCAGTTAATTTATCAAAGGCCTCTGTTATATAATCCTTTTTAAAAGTCGTCTTATTGTTTAAGAGGGCCAATATTCCACACATTTATTTAGTATGGTGGTTTCTTTTTATATATATAAATAAATCTCTAATGATATTATATTATGCAAAAACACCCAGTATATATCAAACATATAGAGCGTGTTGAAGATTTAAACAATCGTATATTCAGTCGTAATATTCCGTCTAGAGAGATTCAATCATGTATTAATACTCGGCCGGTTTCCACAAAATATTCGGTTATGCCAATTATGGATATTAGACAAGAGACGACAGTCGAATTAAAACAATCCAACCCACACAATGTGAGCGAAACATTCAATCCGGGTTCGGCAAAGGGTCCGTGGAGCGGATTTTCGTCTAACATTAACAACGAATCTGTTTTGCGGAATCAGTTTTTCGCTCTACAAAATTGTGAAAAGTCCGTCTACGTTCCATCATCTACGAGCGACCTTTATGAAGTAAATGTTGGGGGTAGAAACGAGGTTCAACCATTTACAGACTTATTTAGAAAGCCTGATTTAGGGTCATTTAATCCGAACATATACAACGTTGGTAATAATTTTTTCGCAAATAACACTAGACAGCAAATGAAAGATGTTTAAATAATTATATTTTTTTAAATGTAACTATTTAATGGAGACGGTTAACAAGGATATTCTTAAATATTTTTCTAATCCATCATATCAGACAAATAAGGATTCTGACATCGCGGAAATAAATCCAGATGACAAAAAGTTTTATAGAAAACGTGTATTGGCAATGGGTAAGGAGATTTACGCAGACAAACATTATAACGATATTCTTAACAAGGCGTTTGACAATTTTATTTCTTTAGCAATTAACCATTGTCAAATGATTGATAAGCGGGATTTGTTACAAGAAGACTACCCAGATGTGATAGTCAAAGCGACAAACCACTCAGACGTTAATAATTTTGACATGGATGCTATGAACAACAATGTGATGCGACATAATAAACCAAAGGATAAGACTTTAGACGGCTTCGTAACGGTAACTAACACAACAACCGATAATAAATTCATACCAACACAGCGTAAAGTTAATTTAAAGCAGGATAAGTTTAAAACCAAAGGTATTAAACCAAAGGCGGTTAAACCAAAGACGATTGAGTCAAAGACGATTGAGCCAAAGACGATTGAGCCAAAGACGGTTAAGCCAAATGCGGTTAAGTCAAATGCGGTTAAGCCAAATGCGGTTAAGCCAAATGAAATTTAAAAAGAATAAAAATGTATGATTAATTTATTATGGGCACACAAAGACGGAATCATAGAAGGTATAAACACGAATTAAAGAAACTTGCCCAGCACAAGGATAAAGCTCGCCATATTAAAAAGACTAAGAAACTCAAAAAAGTAACGTGTGGTCCGTCAAGTAAAAATAATTACACATGCTACAACGACGAATCGCTACATAAATTAAAAGGTCTTTGGAACCAGAGACACCCAGACGATAAAATTGTAACCGATAATGAACGCGATATATGGGGCGATTTAAAAGACAAAATGAGCGACGTATGTAACAATGAACAATGTTGGTTAAAACAAAAATTTGCAGAGCACAAGTTAACCCCCGATTTGACTACATACACATTTGCCCCAAAAGCTCCGAAAAAATGGATTAAAAACCCTCGCGAATGGCTCAACAGCACCGATATTAATAATGTAATGAAACAATACGAAAACGAATACGATGATTTTGAGTTTATTGGACCATCCCCGATTGATTTCGATAGTAAAGATGATGACTCTTGTGTATGGCCCGATATTTGTAGTTTCAAATTAAGCGACAAGGTTCGCGCCAATAAGAAAAAAATAGGGTTTATATTTAATCTTGACCCGCATTATAAGGGTGGTTCGCATTGGTTTACCATTTTTTTGGACATTAAAAATAAATTTTTATTATTTTTCAATAGCACCGGCGACGGTCCAGGTAAGGAAACGTCAATTTTAATGGACCGAATTATTGAACAGGCCAAAAATATGGGAATTAAATTAAAGAAAATAATTAATAAAAAAGAGCACCAGCGCGAGAATACCGAATGCGGTATATATTGTCTGTACTGTATTAGCGAGTTGGTCAGTGAGAATAAATCGCCAGACCATTTTATAACCAACCGAATAAGCGATAAGCAAATGGAGAATTTAAGATATAAATTCTTTAACAATCCAAATCTCGATACACACAAAGAGGACGAACACAAAGAGGACGAACACAAAGAGGACGAACACAAAGAGGACGAACACAAAGAGGACGAACACAAAGAGGACGAACACAAAGAGGATGACGACGACGATTATGAAAAAAATTAAGTTTAAAAGAATAATACATATTATATTATGGCATTGTTTAACGAGAATTCAAACAAACACCTCATATGGAATATGCTATTACAAAACGGCACATTTAATAAACTGACGAACGAACAAAAACCGCATATTACTAAAAAATTTGATGAAATAGTAGAGGAAATTAGTATATCCGAACCTCACGAGACTTTAGTAAATAAGAATAAGCAGCTCATATTAAAGGTGACAGAGGAAACAAACACATTATATAACTCAACCCCGAGAGATAAAACCCCACCCATTACGGCCGCCGAAATAATAAACAAGAGACGGGAGGAATTTACGGAGACTCTTAAAAGCAAACAGAGCGAGTTTGATATGTTTATGACCCACCCGACACCAAACGACATTGATTTCTCGGATAAGGTGGATCAACCAATCGGGAATAGTCTAGATACAATGATGTCGCAGGCAATGGCCAATAGAGAGATTGACCTAAACACTAATTTTCCAGCACCCAAGCCGCCTAAGACAACACAACCATCAACTAATAACTTTGTAACAAACCTCGTTATTGGGGACTCAATTGATATTTCGTCCGCCCCGATAAAGGTAGAACCCCGTGAAAATGTTTTAATCGCGTCTCTGGTTGAACGATTGACCACATTGGAAGAAACACAAAAAAATATGATTGAACAATTAAACACAATATATACTCATATTATGGATAGTAGGGGCGCTGAATAAAAACACCACAATATACCAGTATTAAACATTGACATTAAATATCTCCCTGGCCTTACAAAAGACGTAGGTTTGGATGAGCTCGTGTGGACTGAGAAGGGTGTCAACAAATTCCTCATCAAATTCCGCAACCCAATGCCGTTTTACAAATGCGAGAATATCCGGCATTATCACACAGAAACCGAGACACCCCTTAGTATTAAACCATTTATTTGCCAACATATTACCAATACTATTGGACCTATAAAAGTGTTCAAATAGCAGTTCATCAATTTCGTCTGGTGTATTCTTACTATTTGGTGCTTTTAAATCAGCGATTATTTTTTTGATTTCGTTCTCAATAAAATAATCATTCACTTTTTCAGAATCGAACGCCATATATTTTACCTCACATAAATTTATCGTCTAGTTTAAAATGCTTAATGAGATAATAAAATACGATGCTAGCTATGAGCCATATGAGCATCGACTTAAGTATTGGCATAACGATACCATCTGAGTGTTTAAGGTAATAGCCCATACCACCACAGCTTATAAATAAAAGAATAAGCGAATATGTGGTGCTGATTGTAAATTGTGATATGAACTTATTTGTCTTTCCACTTTCTTTCATAAAATAAATGGTCGGTATTAACGATATAGGAAATGACCACCATATTGCGCCCAATAACGGGTCCATATAGGTGCCTATGTAACTTATGCTCGCGGTTATCAATCCGCCGAGTACAAAATTTTGAAAAAGATCATATAGTAACGATGACATATATATATATATATGTGGTTATAATTATACCAGCTTTTCAAAAATGAAGGAGGTTTTATTTCCATCGTTGGTAACCACAATGTCGCCTACGTGGATGGGAACACCATCATTATAACTGTCCAAATCATACACCATGTTGTTCTCGGGATTAATGGCATACGTAATACCATCGCCCGGATTTTTCCACGTCTTTGCCCTCCATTTTTTAGTAGTTTTATTTTGTTCGGCGAGCGTGTCGTTCTCTTCTTCGCCAATTCCAGGAACATAGGCAAATTTATTAGACTCAACCTGTCCAAATGTGAAACACTTCAACTGCTCTTTATCGTCCTTACTGGAATGGATGATACAATCGATTGACGCCTCCTTCACCGCCTTTAATAACTTATTTGTAAGTTCCTTTTTCATATTGGATATTTCATATAACGCCTCGTCGCTGGTCAATATATTACTGGGATTAATTCTGCTCTTATCCTTCAATCTTAATTCAACTGCGTCGTCGTTTTCAATCTGTTCTTTGGTGAATTCCATCAGGTATACGAACACTTTCACCGTCTGTAACTCTTTGGGTAAATTCTGGTGGCTACAAATACGCCTGGCTCTGCCAATAACCTGTTGTATACGAACGGGGTGCCAATATGGTTCGGTTACATGGACAAATCTGACATTTTTAAGAGAAATTCCTTCGGCACCCGACGCAGTAATCATAAGCGTCTTAATTATTTCACCCAACATATTATTTTCAGACATATTTCTGAGCTCCTTAGAGAGTTCCGGGCTTAAGAGTTCCCAGTCCCCATTGAAGACATTGCGGATTATCTCTTTCTCTTCCGAGGTTTCTGTACCAGTATACAGAGCAAATTTAGGCTTGTCCATATCCTCAGGCATTATGTCAATCTTCCACGAACCCGATACGTTTTTAAGTTTAAATTGAGCAAAGCCATTTGCCTCTAATACGAGCTTGAATATACCAATACCTTCAAGTGTTCTGAACTGCGTATATAGTAAATGTAGACCTTGGAACTTCTCATCCTGTATATTTTCAAGAATATTGAGAAATTTTGGACTATACACTTCTAGGGCCTCAGGTGTGAGATATTTTTCCTTCTCCTCCTTTAATTTGGCGAGCGCCTGGTCTATTCTCTCCTGATACGATGTATTGTCGGTAACGACTCCGTTCAAGTCGTCGTATTCATAGGTTCCCTCTACGTTATTTAGCATCTCTTCTTTTGATACCGCGTCCATTACGTCCTCACTATTATCCTCTTTCAATATCGCCGCTTCCAAATCATTGACATTATCTGGAAGTGGTCTTATTATGTTTGGTCGCGGGAAGACAAAATTACAGAACGCTCGCGAAAATATGCGATATGTGGACGATGAATCTTCGAATAGCCCCGACGACATTTGTTTTTTCTGTTTTTTTGCGTTTTGCGATTCTGTTTTTCTCTCGCTGGCACGCGACTCCTCGTAAATAGTAAATTGGAAGCTGCTCATTGGAATTTTAATGACTTCCAAGTCAACAGTTTCATTGTATCTGGGCATCAGACTCTCCATATCCCTAAAATATGACGTTAGTCCCAAGACACGCCTCTTAAAAAGGTTCATATTCTTAACATCATTCGTGGTTTCGTCAACAAACGCCTTCTTAAATTCTACTAGAGTATCTGGCAACGCCTTGTATGATTCTGATTTTATATCGGTCGGTTTGAGTTTAAAGCCGTTTTTAGCCAATAATCCGGTAATTTTAGCTACGAACTCCTCGTCGGTCAATTCGCCACGCTCTCCAAGATGAACACCCTTATAATCATCCTTTTGGACTTTGTTTACAAAACCAAATGGATTTCTGGTTATAATTAGCGTTGTAGAAGTCGGTTTATAATCGATATAATCCAACATATTACCACCGTATGTCTTGCTGGTGAATATTTTCTCAAAGAACTTCTTGTCTACGCGTTTGTCGTTTTTAATCGTCAATTTGAACGACCACGACTTAATCTTACCTCGCAGAATATTGAATAAAATCGCAATCTCATTTGGCTTGTTGATAATCGGTGTTCCCGACAGAAGAACCATTTTGGCGTTATGCGCATTCATCAAATACTCATACATTTTGCCCGAGAGCGTGTCTTCCCTCCCCATTTTATTCACGATTCTACCTATAAAATTATGCGCCTCATCAATGACTACTACGGCATTATCAAATGGGTTGATAGTATAATTATTTGTCATTTTTCGCAAGGATTCGTTGCGCAATCCGTTATAGTTTATGAACTTATACTTATTGTCAATCATTTTATTCAGCTGTTTATCGAGGCTCGTTTTTTGAACAGCGCTAAGCGTGTCAAAGTTTGATGGTTTAGTAACGTTCATTAACCAAGCCCCTTTCTCTTTATTAATAAAGTCTACGGATATTGATAGGGCTTGAGACAAAGCATTGATGGTGTCCTTCTTAGTTTCACCCATCTCGCCAATTGATATAAATTCCCACCATTGATTCTTTTTATACATATCGTCGCCACATTTTTTTAGCTCCTCTTTGTAATTCATACTTAACGATGCGGGAGTCATTATAATCACCTGACGACTACTTTTAAGACCTTCGGCGACCGCAATCGACGAACACGTTTTACCTGACCCGAGACCGTGATACAACAACACCCCGCGGTATGGTGTGTATTGGGAGATATAATCTCTGACTAGTTGCTGGTGAGACATGAGCTTGAATCCATCGCCGTCAGTTTTATCGCATGATGCGTTCTTCTTGTCGCGCGCAATATCTAATTTATATTTGTTGAAAATACCTGTTACGAAATTTACAAATATTTGTCTATTATTAAGGTAGTAAGAAGACGCCTTTATTTTGTTAACCTGTGGTTTAGGACCAATGCGGTTTCCAATAGTCTCGTTTTCAATTTCCACCGAGGCAAAAGGTCCTGCGTTAGCTATACCCTGAGGTGGCTTTGTTTTTCTCTGGACAATTTTCGGAGCAACTGTCGGATCATCGGATTTTAATTTGAGTTTAACGTTGATTTTTTTCGGTTTTTTTGTAACACTAATTGGTGGGGCATCCGCCTCAGCATCCGCCTCAGCATCCGCCTCAGCATCCGGCCCAGCATCCGGCTCAGCATCCGGCTCAGCATCCGCCTCAGCATCCGCCTCAGCATCCGGTTTCACTTCAGGCGTTACTCTATTTCGTTTATCAATGTTTCGCCGCTGAGCTTTAATCTTTTTAAGAAACTCCATTCTATCAATGGTGGAATTTTTGGTATTATTTTTAATCCTAGTGTTAATATCGACATTTATTTTGGTAATGGGTATATTAATTCCAACACGTTCCTGTGATTTTGGTGTTTTCTTAACCTTTAATTGTTCTAAAAATCCATTTTGCATCTATGAAATTAGAAGACAAAAAAGTTTTACGTTAATCAATAATATCCAACGCTTTCTGACAAGCGATTTGTTCGGCCTTCTTTTTAATCTTATGTGTGGCACTAGAAAGAAATACGAATATCTGCTCACCACTGTCGGAGATTTCAGCTATTTTATTGAAAGAGCCATACTCTGAAAACTCCTTAGCATCAGCTATATTTACAGTATGAATTTCTTGATTCAAACAAATATACACGCCCATTTCGTAACCACTATCAATGTCGTGAGATATTTCAAGATAGTCTGGGGTGGTCTTAAACTCCTTTTGAATTTTAACCTGCAATATATTTTTATAGTTGTCGTCGGTGCTCACTAATTTTACAAAATCAACGTGTTTGTCAAATATGCTCTCTACGAATAGCTGCGACATTTGAAATCCGGGCCCACAATGAAATATATTCTTGAACCATCCGTCCTCGTCGGCGACATCTATTTTATTGAAATCCAGAAATAATGCGCCGAGAAAAGCCTCGAACAAGCATCCGAGTTTTTTCAGATTAGTTCTGGTTTTTTTCTCTTCTGCGTGTCTCGACATAATTAGCCATTTATTTAGCTTCATATCATATGCTAGTCGCCCAATATGTTCGTTCTTAACTAGAGCGATTTTTTTCTCGGTCATAAATCCCTCGTCAGCTTTAGGAAACCGTCGGTATAAATTATATTTTGTAATAAGTTCCAACACACCATCGCCAATAAATTCAAGACGCTCATTCGACTTAGTTTTCAGCGCCATACAGTCTGCCGGTTTATCTACAATAGTAATATTAGCGTCTGTGTTTTCGATTACAGGACGTTTGGTGTAAGATTTGTGTATGAAGGCCCGTTTATAGAGGTCTAGGTTATTCACCTTTGCGGTAACACCATATGTTTTTAGAATAGATTGAACTTCGTTCAATGTAATCTCTCTGTTCTCGGGATTGAATGGGTCAAATACAAGATTACCATCCTCGGTAATAACGTCACCGTCTTGTGTGATACTTTTAATATCTTCCATCGTGCTCATTACATTATTATATTCATCATCATTTAAACCATTATATAACAACTATAACTCAATACATTCACCTATAATTAAGTTTCTATAAAGTAATTTAAAACAATTGTTGTAGTCTAATTAAATGCTAATTAAAATAGATGTAAGAGAGACATCATTAATTGAAAAATGCGAAAATATGGTATCTAACTATCAAAATATTAAATTACAAATTGAGCAATTACATATTGGTGACGCCATTATATGCGACGACGAAGGTGTAGAGTTAATAGTAATAGAGAGAAAGACGCTTAATGACCTGGCATCCAGTATAAAAGACGGGCGTTACAAGGAGCAAGGTTATAGGCTAGACGGGCTGCCTCAGCCAAACCACAATATTTATTATTTAGTAGAAGGAACATTACAGACGTATAACCCTCATAAATCGCGCCTAGAGAGAAAGGCACTATTATCGTCCTTCATTTCAATAACGTACTTTAAAGGTTTTTCAATACACAGAACCGATAACGTCATGGAGTCGGCAGAGTGGATATTGGCATATGCTAATAAAATCCAAAAAGAAAAAGCACAACCTTACTATAACGATACACTTGTGACCGAATCGAAGAAACCAATGGATTATGTGAATGTTGTAACCAAAGTGAAAATGGACAATATTACCAAGGACAATATTGGCGCAATAATGTTGGCGCAAATACCGCGCGTAAGTTCTACAATCGCCGTCGCGATAATGGAGAAACATCACACACTCTATAACCTAATAACTGAACTAAATAAAAACCCTAAAATACTAGAGGACATTAAATTAGAGACGAATGGTAAATTTAGAAAAATATCAAAGACCGCGACGTCAAATATATATAATTTCTTAATACCTGATAGCAATCCTAATATATCCGTAAATACCGAATAGATTATATTATAATGGTTTATCTATACTGGGTATAAAAATAGATAAAATAGATAAAATATATGTTTAGAAAGAGAAACCCATACCTGATGATTTTTCTAAACCTCCACCCATATCCATACC
>Ga0209425_10007115_pt1 | contig 10582 bp, 16 predicted proteins | sample COG_05_FD_184749 | JGI IMG/M metagenome (GOLD analysis project Ga0209425, IMG submission 184749) | Pelagic Microbial community sample from North Sea - COGITO 998_met_05 (SPAdes) (version 2) | ecosystem: Environmental > Aquatic > Marine > Neritic zone/Coastal water | place: Helgoland, sampling... | reverse complement strand
GCCCACCTACTAATGCAGTCTCGTCTACATCAAATACAAGTGAACCAGAAAGAGCTAAGTTATCTATAGCCATTCTAGCATGTCCGTTCATTATCTGTTGTGAGTCATCCATGTTCTCTGCAACACCTATACCAAAAAAACTATACGGATTTTTTTCGTAAGCAAAAGCTTGGTAAGGTACTCTGAATGGAGTAAACGGATTAACAACAGCACGTAATAGTTTCCCATTACATACCCAAGCATTTATTTGTACTTCATCTAAATCATCTACATCTTCTGGGAGTTCCATTCCAACTTCTTTAGCGTACTCCGCATCCATGACTCCCCAGTATTCTAGAACTTCAAATTGATTGCCAGCAATTTCTTCTCCTGCATCACCATCTGATAGTTCATTTTCGTAATCTTCTTCTACGTAATCTGGCCCCATTACAAGGCACTCTCTAATTAATTCTTTATCAAAGTAAGGCATCTTGCCTAATGCTCTGAGTTGTGACCTATTTAATTTATGCCTATGAAATATGAACTCTGCTTCATCCATGCTTGTAGCACTTGGATCAGGGAAAAAATCCCAAATAGAAACAAATTCAATTCTAGGAACACGCACATCCACGGGTTTATACGTCCTGTTGCCTTCTTCATCTTCTTCCCACCGACTAAGTGTTTTGTTAAAATTAAATGGGCCTTTAATAATTCCTGTACCAAATAACGAACATTCAAAAAGTGCTGATCGTAACTCTGATGAACCACTAGATTCTTCAATTTGGTCGTGTATTAATTTTTCCATCCTTCGTGCTGCTTGCTGTGCAGGTTTAATTTCTAAAGCTTGTGGAATAGGGCTTGATCCTTCTTCCATATTTAATTCTTGTTCAGGTCTAACTACTTTAAATTTACCTGAGCCATAAGTTGCTCCAGCTTTTAATGTTTTATCGTCACCTACATAACCTACATCAAACGGATTATCTTCTTCTTCTACTACTTCTTCTTCTACAGAAGGCATAGAAGTTTCCAGAGAAGGATTAAAGTTAGCATGTTCTTCAATCCCCTCTGGCATCTTAGTTTCTGTTACTCCAATAGGAAATTTATTACCGCCAAAAATAACATCTACTAACTGTCCGAACGCTGCAAGTACTTTAGTCTTTGTTACTTTAACAAACACTCTAGACTTTTCAGATTCTCTGAAGCGTACACTCTTACCATATAAACCACGATAGTTGTGGTATGCAGTAAGCCAACGTGATTCATCATCATCTCTTGCTGATTTAGCTAATTCGTAACGATCTGATAGCAAAGCTACTAAATTGTTACGAAGAGATTCTTCTAAATTAAGAATCTTTCCATGCTCATTTTCAACATCTTCAAAATAAATGCCGTTGCCAGTTAGTGAATTTCCGTCATTTTCAGCCATTAAAATACCCTATTAATCAGCTTGAGTTGTTGTAATGCCATCTTGTACTTTGCACATACCATCAAGATACCAGTTAGTACCGTCAGACCATACATGAGCAAAATCTCCGTGAACAGCCTTACTAGCCACAAATGAAATAGTGTCAGCATCTGTAACTGTAGCAACACTTCCTGCTGCATCTTCAGGTGAACCGACATTACCTACAATAATGTTTGCACTTGAAGCTGTTACAACCGTATGAGTTCCAGTAGGCTCTGTAGCTCCTACATAAAACCAATACTCAAGCCCTGCAGCTGGTGTAGGTAAAGTTTGTATTTTAGCTGCTGCTACATTAAGAACATAACGAGTTCCTGATTCTGCAGCTGTAATTGTGTTTGCAGCTGTGATTGCCTCTGTGTCTGAGGGTTTTTGAACTTTTTCAGCTAGCGCACGAACATCCTGCGTTTTAGCTGAGTTACGTCCTGTGTCTCTAATATTTACAACCGCCATGATTTTCTCCTATTTAGTATCCGAATGTTGAGTCAGAAGGCGTATAAGCCTGTTTTAAATGTAAGTTTCTAATTTGTGCATATGGATCATTCATACGTGGTCGTGACATAATCAAATATCGTAAAGCATCGTAAGCATGGTCTGGTGCATGTGTATCGACATCTTCAGGGTTACTCTTATCAAGGGGGATACCTATAAGTTCGCGTATCAGATTAGGGCAAGTATTAAATATTTGTATTCGTGGCCTTCCGCTTTGCTGAACTCGTAAGTATTCATGGATTTGAATTTTCCCTTGGATACGATTCTTATCGGCTCTACGAAGCTTATGACCTGCACGTTGTAGGGTTTCCCCCACGGTTGGCCCCGTAGTGCCTGTTCTTGCCCAAGCTGCTGTATCCAACACACCTTGCACACTGTACGGGTCTTGAACTTCCATGTTTGTAATAACTTGGGCTAAGTCCACTCCCGTCAAGTTCTTTCGGTACAACTCTCTATATATAATAAGAGTACCGTCTGTAGGGTCAACTGCACCCCATATACATGCACTCTCTGAAGCGTAACCGTAATCTATACCTTTTATACGTTCCCATCCTATAGGAATATCAAAAGGGATTACCACATGTATTTCTGAATCAAACTCTGTAAATGCAGCACCTTCTGTAATTTCCCAATTACCATCTAAGAGCTGCCTACGTTGTACATCTGGTAATGCCTTTAGCATTTGTTCATATCTACCATCGTGTGAGAGATATGGATTGTCGTCTAGTCTTGCAGGAATAAACTTTCTTGGTAGTCCATCCTTTCCTTCAAAACTTTCATTAGGTGGTGAGGGGCTTATATATCGCTTCTTTACCCAATGCGCCCCTACGCCTCCAGGGTTTGCCGTGCAACGGAGATACGGTGTTATCTCTGAATCTGTTGTACGCAACCTAGATGCTAAGTAGTTCCAAGCAAACTCTGTGGGTAGGTGGGTAATCTCATCGAACCCTATCCAAGAGTAAGCTTGTCCTTGGTAACGGTAAACATCGGCATCCCTCTCTAGGAACCCGAACTCTACTTTAGCACCACTCGGAAAATTCCAAAGCTTCTCTACCTCTCTAAACTTACAACCATGAAAGGCTTGAGGGTACAGTTCCCGTGACTTGTCTATTAGCTCACGTAGCTCTGGCATTGATCTTCTTAGTATTAAAGCCCTGTGAGCCGCACGGTGTGCGTATCTCAAAGGGTCTACTAGCATTGCGTAAGACTTTCCTCCTCCTGCTGCTCCACCGTATAGTACGTCTATCTCTGGTGCAGCTAAGAAGTCTGTCTGAGGCCCATCGTTAGGCCTAAAAATAACATTGTTATCAACCTCTGCTCTTACTTTAGCAGGAGCATCGTCAATAACATCCGTTGTAACAACTTGACCAGTATTCACTGTTTTATTATCAAGTTTGTTTAATAAATCTTTAGAGTTGTTTAAAGTCTTTCGTTGTCTATGCAACTTAGCTTCAACAGCATCTACTCTCTTTTGTTTCTCTCTAACTACACGTTTAGCGTCTAGCTTAGCTTTAGTCTTACTGTGGTAGTTATATCCTCTACCTTTAGAACCTTTAGCTCTTCCTGCTTTCTTAGCAGGTGTACCGTCTTTCTTTAGAAGAAAAGAACCATTCTCGTCTGTTAAGTATAACTCAGGATTTATATCCCAAGGATTAGTACCTTTCTCTGATGACATTCTTTAATCCTTGATGGCTTATATTACGCCCTGTCTTATGGGCTATCCATGCTGCTCCGTCTCTCAGAGAAATAGAACCTTCTTTAACCAAGTCTTTAATCTTTTCTAGTGCTTCTATCTCTTGTGGTATCTCTATTAATTCTTTAGCATTTTCTAGAGAAGGCTCATAGCCAAATGGGGTCTGACCCTTCTTAGGCTTCAATTATATACTCCTCTTTTGCAGGAAGAATAAACACACCTCCCGTTACTTCGTGCTTAACATCTAGTGTTTCACGCTTACCTAGCCCTACGCGGTCTAGAATAGTTTGTGCAGCTTGTACACGGATACTTGCTTGAGGTATTGGATCGTTAGAGTCCATTACTTCTACTAGTTTATGTGCAGCTTGGGGAGCTGACTGTGCAAGTATAGTCGAAGCCATATCTATTATTTCATTTCTAAGTGCTTTTACTACATGCCAGTGAGTTGTATACCCCGAAAGCTCGGCTGCCTTCTTTGGATCACCTTTAGTTACGAGCAAGTTCTCAAGAAAACTTTCTTGTTTGGTTGTTAGTTGTTTGTTTTTATTGCTCATAGTGTACTAGTATAGGGCTGTATTTAGGTTTTGTCAAGTAGTTTATGCACAAAGTACTTGACAGATTGGAAATCTGACTATATAATGGTGGAACCACTCTGGGGTTTCCACACTTATAGAAGTAACTCTAGAACCCCGCCCAAACTTGTAGCCTCATTCTAGAAGTTTCTAGAGTATACAGCACAAACCACTACAGACTACTTTACATTTCAAAGGTTTCCAAAATGTACGAGGTTTAGTATATATAGGGTAGGGGGGGAGGGGGCACCTGCCCGACCCCTGTGGATAACTTTGTTGATAAGCTGTTGGCAAGCTGTTGGTAAGTACCTTATAAAGACTCTGGAAATCTCTATAGTCTTAACAGTTATGCACAAGGCATTCTAGAACATTTTAGAGTTATATCTAGGTGAACATTTACAGCTAGTTTACGAGATTTGTAGAGTCTTAAAAAGTTTTAGATTTAGTAAGGAAATTAAGAAAACTCTAGAAATCTCAATAACATTAATAATATTCCAAAACCAACCCGTCCCTTAAAGTAAGAATCGCTTTAAACCGCTCTCTAAGCTCTCTCACTGGATTTAAAATAAAAAGCCTAGTAATGCTATGGGTTGCTGTCGTAGCTGAGAATCGTTGCTGTGCTGCGGCTTTCGGAGCTGTTTTGACTATTCGATGAAATGATAAATTAGCTGTTATGGTTTTTGACTTTTAGGTCAATTTCTGATAACGTCGGTATTCCATTTAACAACAACGGCAACAAGGAGCAGAGAATGCAAAGCACGACAGATTTATATCAAGAAAATTACGAGGCTACGCAATGTCACTATTGTGAATGTTACAGCGATGTTTTAATTCCTTATGGCGATGGCGAATTAATTTGTACTGACTGCTGTGATAATGAGCGGCCACCTACTGAAAATCCTAGGCTCATAGCCGAGCGTGAAAGATACGAGGAAAGACTTAGACAGCAACATATTGCAGAGTTTGAGAAGGAAAAAATTTTTCAACGTGCTATGAGAAAAGAATCTAAAGATTTAGCTCGTTATGCTTTCACTAACGGAATGCATGATGTCTAAAAATACCGCCCAATTAAGGGCATTAAAAACGTGCCAAGGAGGCACAAACACTATGGATAGATTATACAAAGTAGAAGAGAAAACAGCGTCCGAAAAACAAGTTAAGGCTAGTGTTAGAACTATGCTAGGTATTATGGAACACCGAAAAGAAATTGAGCTTCCAACCGATAAAAAACAGTTAAAAATTGTACTGGAAAATTCAATATCTTATTTCAACGAATGGTTGCAAGGGAATCATGAGACTTGGACTAGTGGTAACACGTCCGAAATCCTAAGCATGAGCGATTATAGTAGGTTCGATAAGTGCTATAGATACTTACCAGACGCCGATGTACCACAAGGCATTAAGGAATGCTTAATAGCTGCGGTAACCGAGCAAGCCTTTGAAGCCGAGGAAGCACCTAAGGCTAAGACTAAGGCACCTAAGGCACCTAAGGCACCTAAGGCAGCTAAGGCACCTAAGGCAGCTAAGGCACCTAAGGCAGCACTAACAACACAGGCTAAGGAAAAGCCTGAAGATTCCAAGGCTGTTAGTTGGAAGCCTGTTATAGATGACGACATGCTAGAACATGCGGCTAAGGAAGGCTTGAGCGAATCAGGCCTTGCTAAGCTAATGCACATGGCGGCTAAGGCTAACAGCTAATGGAAAATCTTATAAACAGTATAGTTTTTACGGCTATTATATTTTTTCCTTTTACCGTGTGTTTATTGGCTGAGGTAGTTATTAGAATTGATAAGTATCTAAGCAGTAAATTCTAAAACCTTTTAAAGGTTATGAGGTCGCTTTCGAGCGGCCTTTTTTTTGCCTACGATTTAACAAGCCTCTAAGAGCCTCTACGCTACGCTAAGACTATCTAGCCTTACCAACCTATTACTCAACCCGCTAGCGTTCACTAGGGAAGCTTACACAAGCTCTCATGGCTATTCGTTGCATTCTGTGTTAGCATGGTTCCCTTGTTGAGTGGTGTTGATTAGAAAGCTTCTCACTAGACATAAGTATATAGTTACTAACTATTAATTATAGTAGTTACTAACAGGCTTTTGGAGGCTGTGGATAAGTCAGTCTTTAGTAGTTTGTGGATAACTTTATAACCTGTGGATAACCTGTGGATAACCTGTGGATATCTGCTGCGGAGGCACTTACTTACTAACTAACTGCTTGCGTGATGGTGGTGACCAAATTTATTTTATAATACTAAGGGGTAATAATGATGAGTGATAAAAACTACACAGCACAAGTAAATAGTTTTGCTAATGTTATAGTATGTGGTGATGAGGTAGAACGTGTCAGCTATACTATAGTTTTTACTGGCAGCTATAAAGAATGTTTAGAGTATAAAGAAGTTGGAAAGATAGTTAGAAAATACCGGAGAATACCTGAGGAAGAAGAATCTTTGGAGAATAACTTATGATAACTTTTATTATAATCGTAGGTTCAATGGTCGCTTTCTTTGTAGTGGCTAATGTATTAATTAAATTAACAAGGAAATAGTTATGAAACTATTTGAACGTGAAGTTAGTAGTATAAAAGTATTGCACGATAAGATGGAGGCTAAGATAATATATACGTTTGACTTTGCTAATGGCTATCGTGTACATGTAACTAAGAATGATAACAGTTTAGAGTACGAGTACTATAGTGTCGAGAGAGTTGACACACGGCAAGAGATATGTCATGCTTCAACTTGGCTTGATACTGAAACACTCACTAAGTATCTGAATAATATAGAAAGTTTAGGAGACTTCTAATGATAGTATTAAACTACCCAAGTAAAAAAGAACTTAAAGAAAACATCGGTAACTCTTTAAGTTATACAGAAACAAGTATGTTCGGTGATGAATATATATCTAGTGGTACTTTTGCAGGTTGTAATAGACCGCATCTTACTGGCTATAGCCGTGAGTTTTTTGCAGAAGTTACTATGTTAGATGATAAAATTATAGGAGTTAAGTGATGCAAATTACAATACCTTTTAATAATATTGATAGGTCATTCAAAGATTTGATGGCCGAGTCTAAAGGTTTAGGTTATACCGTTGGTAGTATTTTAAGTTCGCCAGAAGCTAATCCTAAGTTAATAAAAAATCTAAAGAAAGGAGTCATGTCTTTTCCTTTACATTTATTACCTGATAATGAGGCAGGTTTTGGTAGTGTATGTCCTAAGTCATCAGTAGAATGTAGAAAGTTTTGTTTAAATAGAGCAGGTAATCCTGCGTATCTTAAGGGTAAATTAAAGGCTAGGTATGAGCGTACCAAAATGTTTTTCAAGCACAAAGAATTATACTTTACTCGGTTGATTAAAGAAATTAAAAGAGCTAAAGCTAAAGCAGATAAGGCAGGTATGCAATGTGGTATTAGATTAAATGCGACAAGCGATTTAAATTATGAAAAGTATTATATTAAACGGGAAGGATTTGCACACGGTAGTAATTTAATGGATTGGTTTCCTGATGTAGAGTTTTATGATTATACTGCTGTAGATAAACGCACTACACCAAGTAACTATCACTTGACATTTAGCTTAAAGGAGGATAACTTTGACACGGCTATGGCAGAACATAAGCGTGGTTTAAATATAGCAATACCGTTTAAGACAAAACGGCAAGAAGATATACCTAATACTTGGAAAGGTATTAAGGTAATTAATGGTGATGAGCATGACTTTAGACCGTTAGATAAATCTAACACTATCGTAGGCTTAACAGTTAAAGGCAACATGGATATGAACAGTCCATTCTTTCAGGAGCTAACAACATGAGTAGTTATAAATATATAGTATCGCATCAAGATGAGTTATTTAAATATTACTTTCGCACCTATAAGGAAGCAAGAGCGAGACTTGATTCTTTAATTGCGGAAGGCACTGAAGATGTACTACTTGAAACTATACCCTATAAACAAGAGGAGAAATAATAATATGAGTGCTATAGAAACAATAGATTTATTAATAGGATTAACAGTAGCGTTCTGGATATTTTTTATACTTACTATCTATAAACCATAAGGAGAATGACATGGCTAAAATATCACATAGCAACCCAGACTTAGATGATGTATATATAGATGAAGAAGAAGTGATAGAGGTTCAAGAACCTGTAACGTGGCAGCAAATTGAACAGTTAAATTTAAGTTACGGTACGCTTCTAGAAATTATTGCCGAGCTTGTTAATGGCGAGACAAGTCTAGAAAATGCACGAGAAAAAATATTAAATGGAGAGTTAGACTAATGTTTAGAGAACAATTAGAATTAGATTGGGGGTGTCCTAACATCATGACACAAGTAAATGCTAGAGAGATACGGGAGGTCAGTCGTAAAGATTATCTACCTTTTATGTTAGACATACATTATGCTAAGCGTAGCCCTAGTGTCTCGTATGCTTACGGTTTATATAAGCATGGGGTACTAGAGGGTATAGTAACTTACGGTACACCACCAAGCTCTACGTTGCGTAGAGGTATATGTGGTGATGAGTTCATACCTGATGTGCTAGAGCTAAACAGGTTAGTACTAAAATCTAATGAGCATAACGATAGCTCATGGCTGATAGGCAACAGCTTAAAGTTACTACCTAAAGATAAGATAGTGGTGAGCTTTGCCGATACATCTCAGGAACATTTAGGAATAGTTTATCAGGCTACTAACTTTATATATACTGGCTTGTCTGCTAAGCGTACTGACTGGAAGGTTAAAGGTAAGGAACATCTACATAGTCAGACTTTAATAGATGAGTTTAGAGGTCAGCCTAACAGGTCTAAATTAATCAGAGAAAAATACGGTGATGATTTTTATGTTGCTGATAGACCACGTAAGCACAGGTATATTTTTATTACAGGTTCTAAAACTTATAAGAAAAAAGTTTTAAGGAATTTAAAATATCCAATACATAATTATCCAAAGAACAATACTTAAAAGTTTTAAAAAGTTTTAGAATCTTTTAGAACTCTTTAAAAAGATTAAAGAGATTATGTATTGAAGAGTTCTAAAAGATTCTAGAATCATTATACACTCCCTTGAAGTAAATGTCAAGGGGTTGACAAGCAGAATGCGAGCTGCTAAACTTCTCGCTCAACTCAAAAACAACTGGAGAAAACTATCATGCTACATGCATTGAATAATAATAGAGAAGCAATAGAAGCTTTAAGATACAACGGTTATGGTGCTGCTGACTTTCAAGTTAATAAGTCTGCTGTTTATTTTGACAATGAGTTTAACGAGACTGAGCTTGTCCCTTACAGGGGTAAGGATGTTTACTTTCGTTCAGACACTGGCGAGCCTATTGCTATACACGGTAAGCGTTACAAGCCACTACAGTATACTCATATGATAGATAAGTCTAGAGATATGATTGAGCGTTGCAAGCTAGATGCTACAGGGATAGAAGAAAAAATACAGGTGTCTCCTAATGGTGGTATGTGTTTAGTTAATTACAAGTTACCTGCTAAAGAATACGAGACTCCCGATGGTGATACAGGTTGTATTACTGTTATGGCATTGTCTAGTTTTAATGGGGTATGGAGCTTTATATTATCATTAGGGTTTGAGCAGAGTGCCTGTTTAAATTCTCAGATATTTATTAAGAACCCTGCTTCCTTGTATAAGGCTAGACACACAGGTAAACTTGATATAGATAGGGGTGCTAACATGCTTGGTAAGACTGCTAATATTATAGAGCAAGAGATTGAGCTATGGCATGAGTGGTATAATACACCTGTAACTAATGATGATATACATAATACTATTGCTGACTGTGCTAACATAAGCAGGAATGCTGAGGAGCCTTTCCGTAATAAAAACTATCAGTATCTTTTCAATGCTTTTACGCTTGACTATGCTCCTAAAATGGACAAAAATAGATGGGCGTTATATAATACACTGACTGATTGGTCTACTCATGCACCCTCTAAGAGTAAAAACAATATAGCTTTACTCCAACGCAGAGGTGAGAAAGTAGCCGAGGTTATTACAGATAACTTTGCTGCTAAGATAGCTGCTTAATTTAATTAACCCCTGACCTAAGCAAGTCTTTAAACTGCTTATCTTTAGGAGATTTTAAATGGATAAGGATACACTAGGTACATTTGTTACTGAAATTTTTAGACCCGTTGCAACTTTTAGATTAGAAGTATATAAAATAATAGGCGGTGAAGATGCCTTGACTAAGTATAGTGATGAAGATATACTAAGAAAAATAAAAGATTTAAAGTTTGATGAGGAACATGTAGAAAAAGACATGACGCAGTGGGCGTTAGATCATATATCTTAAAGGAACTGTAATGAAAATTGAAACAGCAGATGGCATGTATGAAGAAGGTTTAAGTTTAAAGGGGG
>Ga0209425_10007107_pt1 | contig 10589 bp, 10 predicted proteins | sample COG_05_FD_184749 | JGI IMG/M metagenome (GOLD analysis project Ga0209425, IMG submission 184749) | Pelagic Microbial community sample from North Sea - COGITO 998_met_05 (SPAdes) (version 2) | ecosystem: Environmental > Aquatic > Marine > Neritic zone/Coastal water | place: Helgoland, sampling... | reverse complement strand
AAAAAATAAAAAATGGCTTTCAAGCCACCGATTCCAAAGCCGAGGCCCTGGCCGCCCGCAAAGCCATGATTGATGAGATAATGAAGCGCGGAAAATAACCAGTTTGAAAAGCCACGGCGCTATGGCATACAATAGTAGACATCATATACAGAGGACGTGAATCACATGAAATCTCTCAAAAAATTCATCTTATTACTGATCATTATCGGTGCAGCTGCTTACGGCGGGCACTATTACTATTACAATCATTATCTCCAAGAAGATCCTGCTGAGATCTACCAAGAATCCCTCAAATACGCGCAAGGCATAGGCGTGGATAAAGACGAATCGAAAAGCATGGAATTACTCGTCAAAGCCGCCAAAGCGGGTGACGTCAAAGCGCAGGTCCAACTCGCCTGGACACTCAATCAAGGCGTGAGAACAGACAAAAAGTCTGACAAAGCCGCCAAATGGTATGCCATGGCAGCCAGTCAAGACAATGCTGAAGCGCAATACATGCTCGGCTATATGTATGAAAACGCGATCGGCGTACCTAAAAATGACGCCTTTGCAAGAGATTGGTTTTCTAAAGCGGCCAATAATGGCAACCAAAATGCACAGCTTTTCTTAGGTGTTGCTTACGCTAAAGAGAAAGACTTCCAAAATGGATACGCTTGGTTAAACCTTGCTTCCACGTCCAGCAATGACACCATTCGCGATAAAGCGCTTCAGTTGCGTGATTCCATCGCTGCCAACATGACGCCTGAAGAAATCCAATCAGCGCAATCACTCACCGTTGAGCATGGTAACTTTATTCGTTCTGAAATTGCTCGTAAGAAATACGAAAAGCTCAAATGGTATGAGAAGGTACAGCACTGGATCAACCGTTACACTAGCTGGTTTTGAACAAAGAAATAAGGCGTGAGATTTTCTCACGCCTGCAAAATAACAATAAAAACCCGACGACCGAACTTGTTTACCATTCAACATTCGAACTGCTCATCTCTGTGCTATTGTCAGCCCAAGCAACTGACGTAGGCGTGAACAAAGCGACAAAGGGTTTATACGCTGTAGCGAATACGCCACAGGCCATTCTTGCGCTTGGTGAAGACTCCCTTCGTGATTACATTAAAACGATTGGGCTTTATAAAACCAAAGCGGCGAATGTGATGAAGACTTGCCAGCGCTTGATTGATGTCTTTGATGGCGAAGTGCCTGATGACCGTGAATCGCTAGAATCCCTCCCCGGCGTTGGCCGTAAGACAGCGAACGTAGTGTTGAACACCGCGTTTGGTCAGCCAACCATTGCTGTTGATACGCATATCTTTCGGGTGTCGAATCGCACAGGGATTGCGAAGGGTAAAACGCCTTTAGCCGTCGAGACTCAGCTGGAAAAGTTTATTCCAACCGACTTTAAAAAAGACGCGCATCATTGGTTGATTCTGCATGGACGTTATACCTGTGTTGCAAGAAAACCTAAATGCGGGAGCTGTTTGATTGAGGATCTGTGTGAGTTTAAGGATAAGGTTGAATAATTCGGGCGCCTCAAGGATGACAGAAAAGTGCGCGTCTCAAGGATGACAGAAAAGTGCGCGTCTCCCCGGCCTCCGAGCCGGGGTCCATAAAATTAAAAATGGATCCCCGATCGAGTCGGGGATGACAGAAATTTATAGAACAGGATCTTATTTCATAAAAAAAGCACCGCCCCCAAAAGGAGGAAGTGCTTTTTCTTTCTAGCGGCAGTGCCGTATTGTCTAGAAATAAACGTAAATTTGAGCCGTAATCACATTATTGATCTTGCCCAAGTTCTCTAAGCTATCACCCGAGACATTCGATGCAGAACTATGACTGTAGTTATACTCACGACGGAACTCGATGGTTTCAAGCGTATGCTTCCAAACTGATACGTTATAAGCGAACGCATAACGGCGGTTTGGTAACCCTAACATTGCAGCTTGCGATGTATGACCATACCCAATAGCCACCGAACTTGGCTTATCAAAAATATGCATTGTGTAAGCTAACTCAACATTTTGCGCTGCAGGTTTTGCACCTTCATCGCCATACATAAAACCAGTACGTCTATCGAACTTATGCGTTGCAGTAACATACTCTGCCGCAAACGAAAATGGATCGTATGTGACTTTCGTATAAACATCTGCACCAGGCACACGCTGCTTCATGGATTGAGAACACGTACTGCAACTCAAACCACTAAAACCACCACTCATTGAAGAGCCATCTTGGATGCCAGTAGAATCTGCAATTGTTGATATAACACTAGCGCCAATCTCACCACTTAAACGTTCGTCGACGTAAAAGTCATAACCCAAATCAAGACCACCATCATTTACTGTTGAGCGCTCTGATGAAAAACCGCTAGAGGCTTTAAACGCATACAACTCACCGTAAAATGCATTCGCATCTGTAGTCTTATACCCTACCATCAAGGTGCGCTCTTTCGTACGCCCTACTTTCTGTGTTAACGGTGAAGCCACCATAGAACTTGAGTAACGTCCAAATGGCACGTACAACTGACCCAAGCTGCTGTAGAAAGGTGTGTGCTCTAAATCACCCAAGGTGACAAAAGCTTTGTTGATTTCAACATTTGAATTATCAACGGCACGTGAAGAATCAGCTCTACCATTATCATAAACAACGGCCATAAACCCTGTGATCCAATGGTTCATTACAACGTAGGTATCGATTTCAGCATCGGTCACATCAATATCACTTGTCTTACCTGCATCATATCCACGACTGTAGAATGCTTGCCCACCGATAACGCCACTCAACTCAATGCGTGGCACAGTTGGCATTGGCTTGCCGGCTGTCTTTGCTGCTTGTTCATTTTTATAACGATTATATAAAAGACGTGATGATTCACGAATACTTGGTGTGTTAACGATTAATTCTGAACCGTTAAACTGGGTACGGATATTAAGATAAGGACCAAAAGAGACCAAAGAATGCGCTCTAACAGCTTCTGAAAGCTGGTCATTATTTACAAAAGTCGATTTTTTATCTTCATCCTTAACACTTGTATTCAAGTCATTAAGTTTTGATCGAAGTTCGGTCACTTGCTGCTCTAACAACTGTGTTCGTTTATCGACAGTTTGCACCTGCTGAGAGATTGAGGTTGCTTGCTCAGCAAAGGCTGATGTGCCAATAAGCGCACAGGCAACACCTGATAGAATTTTAACGTGTGGTATTCTCATAACCTTAAAGACTCTCCTCTTTATATTTTTTTAACTGTTTTAAATAGCCGACAACATGATCCCTTAATCACCCAACATTATCAAGCTTGATTGCCTTAAAAACAGGTTATTGATTCTTTTTTACTCTTGTACTGACTCCCCCAAAAACGTTACACTTTAACATCGTATTAGATACACAGAGACAACGCTATGCAGTGCAAAACGCTTTTTGAATCCGGCCCAATCGGTTACCTCATCGCCTTACTCGCAGGCGCCATTCTTGCACTGGGATTCGCCCCACACTCTCTATTTTTTCTACCCTTTATCAGCCTGTCACTTTTGCTCGGTTGCTGGCTTTACGTCGGCCGATACGCAGGTTTCTGGCGCGGCTTTTGTTTTGGCTTAGGGCTGTTTGGTGTCGGCGTTTCCTGGGTGTACATCAGCATACACGACTACGGTCACACCTCTCCACTCATCGCTGGCGGAATCACTTTAGGCTTCGTCATGATACTCTCTATCATTCCGGGCATCACAGGTTATGTTTTCACGCGATACTTCACCATCAACAATGGCACCAAATTGATTGCGGCATTTCCTGGTCTCTGGCTATTCTTCGAGTGGGTAAAAAGCTGGTTATTCACGGGCTTTCCTTGGCTTGATGTTGGCTACACACAGCTAAACTCACCCCTACGTGACTACGCACCTTACGTTGGCAGTTACGGCATCTCCATGCTTGTGGCGATGGCCAGCGGACTCATAGTTTACGGCATTATTTTCTCAGGTAGAAAACGACTCGGCGCAGCGCTCGGTTTTATTGCCATTTGGGCATTCGCTCCGCTGTTCGGATTAGTGAATTTTACCAGCCCCATCGGCGACTCCGTCAAGGTGACGCTGATCCAAGCTGATATTCCACCACTGTTAAAATGGGATCCAGAACAAGTCGATAGCACGCTAGAATATTATAAAACAACGACCGAGCAACATTGGAATAGCCAAATTATCGTGTGGCCAGAATCTGCTGTGCCCATCTTAAAACGCAGTGCCGAACCCTACCTTCACACCCTTGCTAAAGAAGCCAGCGAGACCAGAACCAGCCTCATCATTGGCATGCCGACACAAGACTACAAAGGTGAATTACACAACAGCTTCATCGTCATCGGCGACGGCCGCGGCAGTTACAACAAACGCCACCTGGTTCCCTTTGGTGAATTCACACCGCAACCAAGCTTGTTTGCGCCTGCAATGGAATATTTGGGCGTACCCATGGCTAACTTCACTCACGGAACTTACACACAACATCCACCGATTGCTTCAGGCGTAAGGCTCATGCCATTAATCTGTTACGAGTCAGCCTTTGCCGACCTCGTTCGCACCTTCTTCGACCGTGCGCAACTGATCGTCACCTTAAGCGATGACTTATGGTTTGGGCATTCCTGGGCGATCGATCAACACCTCGAAATGACACAAATGCGTGCGCTCGAAACGGGTCGTTACGCACTCTTTGCTAACAATAACGGCAGTTCGTCGATCATCAACAACGTTGGTGGCATTGATGTACGCGCACCCAATAACGCAAAAGCGGTTGTCGTTGGGCAAGTCCAGCCAATGAACGGCTATACACCGTGGATTTTGATGGGCTTAAACCTGCCCTTACTGATCATGCTACTCTTCTTCTTTTTAGCGGGCAGACAGGAATACATCGCTCGCAAATGGCGTTAAGCAAAACTTTCAATTTTAGGGCGAATTGAGCTATGATGTCGGATTCAAAACGAGCAAAAATCAAGGCCAAAAGAACATGAATGAGCAATATCAGCCCCAATTGATTGAAAAAGAAATCCAAGATCACTGGGAATCTTCACAAAGCTTCAAAGCAGGTGAAAATTTAGACAAAGAAAAGTTTTATTGCGTCCCAATGTTCCCCTACCCCAGCGGTGAACTACACATGGGGCACGTTCGCGTCTACACCATTTCAGACGTGATCTCACGTCAGCAGAACTTACTCGGTAAAAACGTCATGCAACCCATGGGTTGGGATGCTTTCGGTCTCCCTGCTGAAAATGCCGCAATCAAACACAATGTGGCGCCCAAAACTTGGACGCTCAAAAATATCGACAATATGCGCAGTCAATTCAAACGTTTAGGCCTTGCCTACGATTGGTCACGCGAGCTGATGACATGCGACCCTGACTACTACCGTTGGGAGCAATGGCTTTTCATTCAAATGTTTAACAAAGGCTTGGTTTACAAAAAAAATGCAGTCGTGAACTGGGATCCCGTTGATCAAACCGTGCTGGCCAATGAGCAAGTGGTCAATGGTCGTGGCTGGCGCTCTGATGCGTTAGTTGAACAACGCAACATTTCACAGTGGTTTATTAAAATCACAGACTATGCTGACGAATTAATAGAAGGCTTAGACGACTTAGATGGCTGGCCTGATCAAGTGAAAACCATGCAACGCAATTGGATTGGTCGCTCACACGGATTAAACATCACCTTCGATGTGCCCAGTGAAAAAACCACACTCGATGTATTCACCACACGCGCAGACACCTTGATAGGCTGCACCTACTTAGCCGTTGCACCTGATCATCCACTTGCCAAAAAAGCCGCACTTAACAATCCTGATGCTGCTGCATTAATTGAAAAATGCAAAAACGTCAAAGTGGCAGAAGCTGATCTTGCAAACCAAGAAAAAGTCGGAGTTGATACCGGCTTTGTTGCAACCCACCCGCTCACGGGTGAGAGCCTACCAATTTTCATTGCAAACTTTGTCTTAATGACTTACGGCTCAGGCGCTGTTATGTCAGTTCCGGCACATGATCAACGTGATTTTGAATTCGCAACACAATACAACTTACCGATTAAGCAAGTGATAAAACCTATCGATCAATCTGAATGGGATTTCACTAAAGCCGCTTATACCGATCTCGGCACGCTGTGTCATTCGAACGAGTTTGATGGTTTAACCTCAGAAGAGGCTAAAGAAAAGATTTCTGATGCCTTAGAAAAAATGAAAAAGGGTAATCGCACCACGCATTACAGATTGCGTGACTGGGGCATCTCCCGTCAACGCTACTGGGGCACCCCCATCCCAATGGTCAATTGTGATGATTGCGGCGCCGTACCGGTTAACGAAGAAGACTTGCCTGTCAAGCTGCCTGATGATGTCACACTCAATGGCAAAGGCTCACCTCTTAGCGGCATGGATGACTTCGTCAACACGCCTTGTCCAAAATGCCAAAAACCTGCAAAACGTGAAACAGATACCTTCGACACATTTTTTGAGTCATCGTGGTATTACGCGCGCTTTGCTTGCAAAGAAGAAACTCGCAGCATGTTAAACGATCGTTCAAAATTTTGGACCCCAGTCGATCAATACGTCGGCGGCGTTGAACATGCGGTTATGCACCTACTCTACGCCCGCTTTATACATAAAGTGATGCGCGATCAAGGCTTGCTTAACAGCGACGAACCGTTTAAACGCTTACTCACACAAGGCATGGTTTTAAAAGACGGTGCTAAAATGTCAAAATCAAAAGGGAACATTGTTGACCCGCAAGCGTTGATTCAGCGTTACGGTGCCGACACAGTCCGTTTATTCTCAGTATTTGCCGCGCCACCAGAACAATCATTAGAATGGTCTGACAGCGGTGTCGAAGGCGCAGGACGCTTCTTGAAAAAACTCTACGCTTTTGCCCATGAAAACGAATCACTTTTCAAAGAAGAAGCGACCAGTGACCGCAATGGTGAATGCAGCAGAATCGAATGGAGCTCGATCGACACTGAATTAGCAACACTTCGTCGCGAACTCTACACCTTGTTAAAGCAGGTCACGTTCGATTATGAGCGATTGCAATTAAACACCGTTGTTTCAACGAGCATGAAAATGCTCTCCATACTCCAGCAACTGCTCACCGCTAGAGAATCAGGCAACGACACTCACGCTTATAGCCACGTGATTTATAAAGGCTTAAGCATTTTATTGCGCGTGCTTTCACCTGTTGCACCGCACATTACACAACACCTGTGGAAAATCTTAGGTTACGGTAAGTCGATATTGCGAACCACATGGCCTAAAGTTGACACGAAAGCGCTTACTGTGAGCCAATGTGAAATGGTCGTACAAGTGAATGGAAAACTGCGCGGACGCGTTATGATTCCAACCGGCGCAACGGATGATGCAATCAAGTCACTCGCGACAGAGCATGAAGTCGTACAGAAGTTTTTAACGGATAAAGCGATCGTTAAAACGATCATCGTACCGAACAAACTGGTCAACCTCGTTGTAAGGGATCAATAATGAAAAGCCGCTTTCTCGCACTCATCTTGACAGCAACACTGCTAGTAAGCGCGTGCGGCTTTCATTTAAAAGGGCAAAAGATTTTACCTCCAGAGCTCCATACGCTCTATCTTGCGTACTCTCACTTTGACCCACTCACACGAGAGCTAGAAAGCAGGCTCACCGCATCGGGTGCAAGAATCACCTCAAAAGAGCGCGATGCGCCAGTAACGCTGAAAATTATTAACCAAAACAAACACCAGCAAGCGACCACTGTTGGCGCTAGTCAACAAACACGTGAATACACGCTCTCTTACTCCGTCTCATTTGCCTTACTAGACAGTGCTGGAAAAACGCTCGCAGGCCCATACAGCGCGCATCAACAGCGAAATCAAGTCTTGCAATCGAGTCAGATTCTGGGCGCTACAAGCCAAACAGAAGATCTGTACGACGATATGTTGAAAGAAATTGTCAGTCAAATTATCGATAGACTCGGATCACAAAGCGTTCGAGAGTCGCTCGACAAAAACAAGGCTGCAAGCCAATGAAAATAAACGGCGATCAGCTCGGGCAAACACTGAAGAAAACACAACCCGCCATCATTTTGATTGCTGGCAGTGAGCCTTTGTTAGTGCAAGAAGCTTTTGATGCGGCCTTAGCTTATGCGAAAGCGCAGGGCTTTACTGATCGTGAAATTTTTGACGTTGGCACCGGTTTTGATTGGTCCGCCTTTTCTTATGGCGCTCAAGCGCCCTCTTTGTTTTCTGATAAACGCATACTCGACATTAGGCTCTCGAGTTTAAAAATTGGTGATGCCGGCAGCAAAGCGTTTCGCGCTTACGTCGAAAAACCCTCACCAGACAATTTACTCATTGTGACCACCCCCAAACTCGATGGCAATGCGCAGAAGAGCAAATGGGTCGTTGAACTTGAAAAAGCGGGATTGCTTGTCACGGTTTGGCCTGTTGATCGCGCAAGATTACCAGGATGGATTGCAACGCGCTTAAAAGCGGCGGGCTTACCGCACTCTCCGAAAATCTCAAACTATATTGCAGCACAGACCGAAGGGAACTTGCTTGCAGCCAAGCAACATATCGAAAAAATCGTGTTATTAAAAACTGACATCCCGATGGATGAACGCACGATGGCGCAAGCAATCACCGCGTCAAATCATTATAGCGTTTTTGACTTAGTCTCATCCGCGCTGTCAGGCGATGCCGTCCGCGCTATTCGCATTGTTCGCACACTACAGGCGGAAAAGGCAGAAGCCACTCTTGCACTCTGGGCAATTTGCTCTGAGCTGCGCATTGCCGAATACTTGTTAGCACATGACGGTCAAAAGCCGTTCGCGCAACTCTGCCGAGACAAAGGCGTATGGCAAAAAAGACAAGATGATTTAGCGCGCTTTATCAAGCGTCAAAAAGTCAAATCTGTGCGCTCTCAATTACAAACGGCAGCGCGCATTGATAAAATGATTAAAGGTACTTCTGATGGTAACGTCTGGGAAACACTCGAATCGCTCGTGTTGAAAATGTCAGCCCCACAAGGAGCGATGAACTATGTTTAAGTCGCGCAAAGAAGCCATAGGTATATTAGGCGGCACGTTTGACCCAATACACTTAGGCCATCTACGCTTAGCCCTAGAAGTTCAGCAGTCGCTAGAACTCGACCATATTCGCATGACGCCATGCTATCAACCCGTACACCGCTCACAACCTGCTGTCAGCGCAGAACACAGACTCGCTATGCTGCAACAAGCTGTTGAGCTAGAAGCAGCACTGCAAGTCGATGAACGCGAAATCCATCGTCACGAGCCCTCTTATACGATCGATACTTTAACCAGTTTAAAAGCAGATTTTGATTCAACTAATTTATGTTTAATCATGGGGAATGATGCCTTCTTGAATTTCACGCACTGGCACAAGTGGGAAGAAATTCTAGAGCATGCACACGTGGTTGTTGCACACAGGCCACATTTTAATATTCCAGCCCATAGCGCATTGGACAAAAAATTCAATACTCGCTATACACAAAATAAAAAAGATCTTTTCACGCAACCTGCTGGAAAGATCTATTTTCAAAAAATCACGTCACTTGAAATTTCAGCGACTGATATTCGTGAGCAAATCGAGAATGATGCTAACCCTCGCTATTTATTACCCGAGGCAGTATTTGAATATATTCGCGAAAATAAACTTTACACAAAACCATAAACTTGAGACAACACTATGAACACGACCGAATTAACACAATTGATCATCGATGCCCTTGATGAATTAAAAGCCCTAGACATCAAAGCATTGGATGTGCGTAATTTGACAAGCGTCACTGACGTGATGATTGTGTGTAGCGGCACCTCTAACCGACACGTTAAATCTATTGCAGGCAATGTGATTAAACACGCTAAAGAAAACAAATGTAAAGTCTTAGGCTCAGAAGGCGAGAAAGAATCTGAATGGATTCTTGTTGACTTAGGCGATGTGGTTGTCCACGTAATGCTACCTAAGAGTCGTGAGTTTTATAACTTAGAAACACTCTGGGATAACACTGAGAATGAAATCAACTTAGCTGCTAGCGAATAATGAAAATTCGCCTTTTAGCTATCGGAACGAAAATGCCTGCTTGGGTCAGAGCAGGCTTTGAAGAATATCAAAAACGTTTAAACCAAGAGTTCACCTTAGAACTTGTTGAGATCGACGCAATCAAACGCACGAAAAGCGCTGACCTTGCACGCATTAAAACACAAGAAGGCGATGCCCTGCTCAACGCGGCGAACAGTAAACACCACTTAATTGCACTCGACGTGAAAGGCGGCAGCTGGTCGACTGAAAAGCTCAGCCAAAACATGAGCGCTTGGCAGCTAGACGGACGCAATGTCGACCTGTTAATCGGCGGCCCTGAAGGCCTGTCAGAAGCTTGCTTAACAAAAGCCAAGCAACACTGGTCACTCTCCCCCTTAACACTGCCGCACCCCCTAGTGCGCATCCTCGTTGCTGAACAACTCTATCGTGGATGGAGCATGTTGAATAATCATCCTTACCACAGATAAATTGTGGCGCTTCGCGCACTTCCTGCAGGCGCAACGCTATCGCGCTGCTTGTGCAGGCTACATCAACGGTAAAACTCGTGCGTAG
>Ga0209425_10007104_pt1 | contig 10590 bp, 10 predicted proteins | sample COG_05_FD_184749 | JGI IMG/M metagenome (GOLD analysis project Ga0209425, IMG submission 184749) | Pelagic Microbial community sample from North Sea - COGITO 998_met_05 (SPAdes) (version 2) | ecosystem: Environmental > Aquatic > Marine > Neritic zone/Coastal water | place: Helgoland, sampling... | reverse complement strand
TTAGGTAGAGTAGCTCAAGAAAGCGATGTTGCAACTGCTGTAGCATTTTTAGCAGCAGACTCTTCAGAAATGATTACAGGTACTTCGCTAGTTGTAGATGGAGGTTGGACAGCTCAATAATGGGAATTTTTTTAAAAGACATAAATCTTAAAGGAAAAACTGCCTTAATAACTGGAGCAACGAAAGGTTTAGGACGTGGTGCCGCCGAAGCAATTGCTGAAGCAGGTGGAAATATAATTGCTATTGGTAGAAATCAATCTGAATTAAATAGTTTAGGTAAAAAAATTGAAAAACTAAAAGTGCAATACACTTCCTTTAATTGTGATGTTACCAATTATAATAAAATAAAAAATTTTATCACTAAATTAAAAAAACTTGATATTTTGGTAAATAATGCAGGTACTAACATTCCAGAAAATTTTTTAAATGTAAAAAAAAATTCTTTAGAAACTTTATTAAATGTAAATACAAAAGCTGTATTTAATATTGCTCAACTTTGTGCAAATCAAATAATCAAACTAAAAAAAAAACAAGGTTCAATTATAAATATTTCATCTATATTTGGTCTTGTAGCTGGTCAAAAAAGGACTGTTTATAGCATGACCAAATTTGGAGTTGAAGGTTTAACTAAAGGGATGGCTTTAGATTTAGCAAAATATAATATTAGGGTTAACAGTGTTTGTCCTAACATTGTGCTTACTCCAAGAACAAAAAAATATTTTGATGACAAAAAATATAATATATATGTAAAAGAAAACACGCCAATTAATAAAGTTGTAACTATCAGTGATGTTGCCACATCAATTACATTTTTAGCATCAGAGGCTTCTTCAATGATTACAGGGACATCAATCGTTATAGATGGAGGTTGGACAGCCAAATGAAAAATATAATTTTATTTTTAATTGTTGTTTTTTATACAAATATTTCTAATGCTGTTGATTTTAATGGTAAATTTGAACAAGGTTCTTACATAATTGGTAAGGCACAAAAGGGATCTAAAGTGGAAATAGATAATCGAAAAGTAAGGCTAACTAAAGATGGATATTTTGCTTTTGGATTAGGTAGAGATAGAAAAAATGATGTTGTAATTAAAATTTTTGAAAATGGAAATACTAAAATAATTGAAAAAAAAGTTTTAAAACGTGATTACAAAATTCAAAAAATTGATGGTTTGCCAAAGAAACAAGTTACACCGCCACCAGAAGTATATGAGAGGATTAAGAAAGATAATATTCTAATAGGTAAAGCTAGATCTATCGATACTACCTACGATTATTTTAAAGATAAATTTATTAAACCGATTGACAAATACGTTATTACTGGTGTGTACGGCAGTCAAAGAATTTTAAATGGTAAGCCTAGACGCCCCCACTACGGTGTTGATTTTCATGCACCCGAAGGTACACCTGTCAAAGCAATGATGGATGGGGAAGTAACTTTAGCCGAGAGTGATATGTATTTTACTGGTGGTACAATTATATTTGATCACGGTCATGGTATAAGCACTTTATACATGCACATGAAAAAAATAAACGTTAAAATTGGTCAAAAAGTTAAACAAGGAGATATAGTTGGAACACTAGGTCAGAGCGGTAGAGCCACAGGGCCACATTTGGACATAAGACTAAACTGGTTTGATATTAAACTTGATCCAATGAGTGTTTTAAATTGAATTTAAAAACTTTTTTTTAATTTAGTAAAACTTTTTTTTTTTATTTCTATTATAAGCTTTTCATATTGTTTTTTTATATCGTTCAAAACAATATTATTATTTATATATTTTTTTTGTAAATTTTTTAGAGAGGTAGTTTTATAATTTTCTATATAGGGAAAAGAGTTTGTGTTTATTCCTATGCCAATTATTAAAAATGATTTATTATCAAAATAAATTAATTCTTGTAATATTCCACAAACCTTTTTTTTTTCAATCAAAAGATCGTTGGGCCATTTTATTTTTAATTTTATTTTTGAGTATTTATCAATTACTTTTTTTAACATGTATGCATTTAATATTGTATATTGTTTTAAATTTATTTTTTTAATATCAATCTCAAAAAAAATTGATAAAAATAAATTACCCTTCTTTGAAATCCATTTCTTTCCCATTGTTCCTCTTCCCTTTGTTTGAATTTGAGAGGTAATTAAAGTTGGTTTTTTTTTGTTTTTTTTTATAAGTTTTATAGATACATCGTTAGTGCTTGTAACTTTTTTGAATTTAATCAATTTTAATTTCATTAATTCACAAATAATGAGGCTACAATTTTATTTAAAAAAGAAGGATATAAAAAGAATGTAATCAAAATACTACAACTTATGAAAATTGATATATGGACAGTTTTATTTTTTATGCTGTCAAACGATGTTACATTTTCTTCAAAATAAATTATTTTTATTATTTTTAAATAATAGAAAGCTGACACTACTGTTGTTAACAGGCCAATAATAGCTAAAGCATACATTTTTAATTCAATGACTGCTGCAAATACATAAAATTTGGCAAAAAACCCTCCTAAAGGAGGGATGCCAGCAAGAGAAAATAATATTATTAGAAGCGAAATAGCTAACATAGGATGTTTCTTTGAAATACCTGACAGATCTGAAATGTTTTCTTTATATTCACCATCTTTTTTTAGTAAATATAAGCAAGAAAAAGCTCCGATATTCATAATTACATAAATTGATATATATATTATTGAACTTTCATATCCTGATGGGGCGCCTGTTGCTACGCCAGCTAAAGCATATCCAACGTGTCCTATTGAACTATAAGCCAGAAGCCTTTTAATATTTTTTTGACTAATTGCAGCTACTGCTCCTAAAATCATAGATGCGATGGATATAAAAATTATTATAGTCTGCCATTCAACTAAAATATTTGAAAAAGGGATAAACATAAATTTAATTAATACTGCTAGACCTGTAACTTTAGGTACTACAGCAAAATAGCTAGTGATTGATGTTGGGGCTCCTTCATAAACGTCTGGTGTCCACATATGAAATGGAACAGCTGATATTTTAAAAGCTAAACCCACTAAAATAAATACCATCGCAAAAACTGCGCCTGTATTTTCTTTGTTTAATTCATTTGCAATTAAATCAAAATTTGTTGTTCCTGTGAAACCGTATAATAATGAACACCCATAAAGCAGTAACCCCGATGATAGAGCGCTTAATACAAAATACTTGATACCTGACTCAGATGATTTTAAATTATCTCGATCAATTGAAGCTAATATATAAAGTGACAATGATTGAAGCTCTAAACCTAGATAAAATAGAATAATATCGTTTGAACTGACCATAAAAAACATTCCTAAAATTGAAAGAAGTACTATTATTGGATATTCAAATTTATTTAATTTTTTGTCTACAATATATTTTTTTGATGCATTCAAAACAAAAAAACTAGAGACAAGAATTAAAATTTTAAAAAAATTAGAAAATGAATCTCTTTTAAAGCTCTCCAAAAATATTTTCTCTTCAACACTTGGGTTGTTTAAGATTATAGCGATTGTTATTAATATTATTATTAAGGATAAATTAAATATTAAATTAAAACTTTTTTTCAAAAACACTCCAATCATTAATATAGAAAAAATTGATAATGTTAAAAAAATTTCTGGTAGTAAAATATTTAAGTTATTTAACATTTTAATTTATTTTACCTTGTTGAATGGCAATTTCATAATTGCTAATTAAATTATTTACAGAGACATTTAAAGTATCCAATAATGGACTTGGGTAAAAACCAAACAAAATGACTAATGTACCTAGAACAACTAACATTAAAGTTTCTAGGTTATTAATGTCATTCAAATTTTTTATTTCATCATTATTAGTGTTTCCAAATATAACTCTTTTTGTTAACCAAAGCATATAAGCTGCTCCAAGAACAACCCCGATCGTAGCTAGCATTGAAACAAGATAGTTTTTTTGAAAAGTTCCTGCCAATACTAAAAATTCTCCAAGAAAACCTGATGTTCCAGGAAGACCTAATCCAGCTAAAGCAAAGACTATAAATAGAAAAGAATATTTTGGTAAATAATTTACTAGTCCTCCATACGTACTTATCATTCTAGAATGTAGTCTATCGTAAACAACTCCTACGCAAAGGAATAAAGCGGCAGATATTAATCCATGACTAATCATCTGAAAAATACTTCCTTCTATACCCTGCTTTGTAAAAGTAAAAATACCTAATGTTACATAACCCATATGAGCTACAGATGAATAAGCGATTAGTTTTTTCATATCTTCCTGCATTAAAGCCACTAAGGAAGTATAAATTATTGCAATAATACTTAGCGCGTAAATTAATGGTGTAAAATATTCTGATGCTATTGGAAACATTGGCAGGGAAAATCTTAAAAAACCATAACCAGCCATTTTTAAAAGGATAGCTGCTAATATTACTGATCCAGCTGTTGGAGCCTCAACGTGAGCATCTGGTAACCAGGTATGAACAGGCCACATCGGCATTTTCACAGCAAATGAGCTGAAAAAAGCTAACCATAATATATTTTGATACTCTTTTGGGATTTGTATTTTATAAATTTCTGTTACATCTGTTGTTCCTGTTATCCAGTAAATAGCTATAATAGCGACTAACATCAGTACTGAGCCTAAAAGAGTAAAAAGAAAAAACTTAAAAGCTGAATATACTCTACGAGGACCACCCCATACCCCAATGATTAAAAACATTGGAATTAAGCCGGCTTCAAAAAATAAGTAAAAAACCACCAAATCTAGAGAACAAAAAACACCAATCATGAATGTCTCTAAAATTAATATTGCAATTAAGAAATCTTTCACTCTATGCTTAACGCTATTAATGCAAGATAATATGCAAATTGGTGTTATTAAGGTTGTTAAGACTATAAAAAGAATTGAAATTCCATCAACACCTAATTTAAATTTAATAAAATCATTTATCCATTTTTTTTCTTCTAAAAATTGAAAATCTGCAGATGTCAGATCTAAAGAATACCAGATAAATAATGAAAGTATAAATGTGGCAATACTACTAAAAAGTGAGATATAAACTGCACTATTATTATTTTTGTTGTCTTTTGATAAAAAAATAAAAAAGGAACTAACTAGAGGCAAAAATATTAATGTCGATAAAATTGGAAAATTCATCTTAGTTTAAAATTAAATAAGTTAATAAAATTGATAAACCTATAAGCATTGCAAAAGCATAATCATAAATAAATCCTGTTTGAAAAAGACTTGCTTTATTAGATATTTTTTTTATTAATTTTGATATACCATCCGGACCAAATTTATCGATAATACCTTGGTCACCTTGCTTCCAAAAAAAAGATCCTATCTTTTTTGCAGATCTAATGAAAATTAGCTCGTACAGCTCATCTATATACCACTTATTAAGAAGAAAATTGTATAAAGGTAAATTAGTATTTTTAACATCCTTTAAAATTTTTGTGTTAATCACAAAGTAATAAAAAGAAATAGGGATAGAAATTGTAACTATGATTGGTGTTAACAGTAAAAACCATAAAGGAATTGGATTATGTTTTACCTCATTAAGAAAAAATATTGACGTTTGCCAAAAATCATTACTTTGGTGTCCTATAAAAGTTTCTTTAAAGTAATAACCAGCAAATATTGCTCCAATACTTAAGAGAAATAAAGGAGCTAACATTATAATTGGAGATTCATGAGTTTCATCAATTGAAACTTTTTTATTATTATAAGATCCATGAAATGTTTTAAAAAATAATCTCCAAGAATATATTGAGGTTAAAAAAGCTGTAAAAATTCCAACAAAGACTGCATAGTTGCCTAAAGATGAATTTTTAAGATAAGCAAACTCAATTATTGCGTCTTTTGAATAAAAACCAGATAAGAAAGGGAATCCTGTTAATGCTAAAGTTCCAACCAGCATAAATATGTAAGTATAGGGAAGTTTTTTTCCAACACCGCCCATATTTCTAATATCCTGCTCATCTTTAAAAGCATGTATGACTGAACCGGAGCCTAAAAATAATAGAGCTTTAAAGAAAGCATGAGTAAAAAGATGAAACATAGCTACATGATATGCTCCAACTCCAGTAGCAAAAAACATATAACCTAATTGACTACAAGTCGAATAGGCTACTATTTTTTTAATGTCGTTCTGAACTAAAGCAACTGAAGCAGCAAAAATCGCTGTAATCATCCCAACTATCGTAACTAAGTTTAGCGCTGTTTGTGAATATTCAAATAGTGGCGAACATCTTACAACCAAAAATACTCCAGCTGTAACCATTGTTGCGGCATGGATTAATGCTGAAACTGGTGTCGGACCTTCCATTGCATCTGGCAACCATGTATGTAATAAAAATTGAGCTGACTTACCCATTGCTCCAATAAACAAAAATAAACAAATCAATGTAATTAAAGAGGATTCAAAACCAAAAAATACTAAATTTTTTTCTAAAAATTGAGGTGCTAGATCAAAAACTTCGCTAAAATTTATAGTACCGAAATAAAAAAAGATAAGAAAAATACCAATCGCTAAACCAAAATCACCTACTCTGTTAACTATAAATGCCTTAATAGCGGCATTATTTGCTGATTCTTTTTTATACCAAAACCCGATTAACAAATATGAACAAAGGCCCACTCCCTCCCATCCAAAAAATAACTGCAAGAAATTATCAGACACCACAAGAACAAGCATTGAGAAAGTGAAAAGTGAAAGATAAGACATAAATCTAGGTTTATGAGGATCGTGGCTCATGTAACCTATTGAATAAATATGAACCAGTGCTGACACAAAAGTTACAACAACAAGCATTATTGAACTAAGTGGATCTATATTTATTGACCAATTAGCAATAAAATTTCCAGAACTTATCCATTCAAATATTTTATAATTTCCATAAGTATTGTTTTGAATCCCATTCCAAAATAAATAAGCGGATAAAAAAGCAGAAATACTTACTAGTAGGCTAGTTATAATCTCAGAAAAATACTTTATCAACGATCTTCCTAAATATCCGATAATAGAACCTATAAGTGGAAGAAAAATTACAGCGAATTCCATTTATCCTTTCATTCCATGTATATCTTCAACTCTAATAGAACCTTTATTTCTATAATAAATAACAATGATTGCTAAACCTATTGCTGCTTCTGCGGCAGCTACAGTTAAAATCAACATTGTAAATATCTGGCCGACTATATCGCCAGAAAAAATTGAAAATGATATGAGATTAATGTTAACAGCAAGTAAGATTAACTCAATTGACATTAAAATAACGATTACATTTTTTCTATTTAAAAAAATACCAATAGTCCCTAAAAAAAATATAATTGCCCCTAAAGATAAATAATGGCCCAAGGCAATCTCAATCATCTATTTTAACTCCTTTATTTGACTCCACTTCTTTTAATTCAACTGAAGATAAAGGTGTTCTTGAAATTTGGTTAAAATAGCTTTGCTTTTTAACGCCTTTTCTTTGTCTAAAAGTTAAAAGTATAGCTCCTATCATTGACAGCAAAAGTATTATACCAGCCAATTGAAAATATAAGATGTAATCAGTGTACATAACTAAACCTAATTGATGTGTGTTTGAAATATTTGAAAATTCTAAAGTGCTGCTAGACATAAGATTATCTTTGTATTTCCATCCGCCAACAACAACTAATAATTCTAAAAAAATTAAGACGCTCACTATTAACCCTGTTGGAATATGAGTAGATTTTTTTCCAATAAACCAAGATTGTTTTTGTTCTGCTACGTTAAGCATCATTACAACAAATAAAAATAATACAGCCACCGCCCCCACATATACTATTAGTATAATCATTCCTAAAAATTCAGCACCAATCATAATAAATAAACATCCCACTGAAATAAAATCTAAGATTAAAAAGAAAACTGAGTTTACTGTATTTCTAGATGTGATGACCATCAGTGAAGAAAAAATTGCTATTATTGAAAAAAAATAAAAAAAAATAGTGTGAGCAAGCATTTATCTGTAAGGTTTATCTAGTTTTATATTTTTTGCTAAAACAGTTTCCCATCTGTCTCCGTTATCTAATAATTTTTCTTTATTGTAATAGAGTTCTTCTCTTGTTTCTGTTGCAAACTCAAAATTAGGTCCTTGAACTATTGCCTCAACCGGGCAAGACTCTTGACAAAGGCCACAATAAATACATTTAAGCATATCAATATCATATCTGGTGGTTTTTCTGCTTCCGTCTGGTCTTTCTGTTGACTCAATAGTAATTGCTTGCGCTGGACAAACAGCTTCACAAAGTTTGCAAGCAATACACCGTTCTTCACCGCTAGGATATCTTCTTAAAGCGTGCTCACCCCTCATACGAGGACTGATTGGCCCTTTTTCAAAAGGATAATTTATTGTTTTTGATTTTTTAAAGATCTCTTTAATGGCCATTATTAAGCCTTTTACAAATTCTATAAGAAAAATAGTTTTAAAAATTCTACTTATAGTCATTAAAAATTTCCTTTCGGTAATTTATCAAAATAAAATAAAAAACTCGCTGTTAGAACTAAATAAAGAAGTGAAAATGGCAAGAAAATTTTCCAACCAAGTCTCATTAATTGATCATATCTATATCGTGGTACAATTGCTTTAATAAGAGCAAATAATATAAATAAAAATAAAATTTTTAAAATCATCCAAATAGGTGCTGGAATAAAATTAAATGGGTATACATCAACAATTGGCAACCAACCTCCTAAAAATAAAATAGACCCCATCGCACACATAAGTAATATATTTGCGTATTCACCCAACCAAAACATAGCATACATCATTCCAGAATATTCAGTTTGATAACCAGCTACTAATTCTGCTTCTGCTTCTGGTAAATCAAATGGCGGTCTGTTTGTTTCTGCAAGTGCAGAAATAAAAAAAATTACAAACATTGGAAATAGAGGAATTACATACCACATCTCTTTTTGAGCCAAGACAATATCTTTTAGATTTAATGAACCAACGCAAAGAAGTACATTTATTATAATTATCCCAATAGACACTTCATAAGAAACCATTTGGGCTGCGGATCTTATAGCTCCTAAAAAGGGATACTTTGAATTTGATGCCCAGCCGCCCATGATTATTCCATAAACACCAAGAGATGAAACAGCAAATAAATATAACACACCAACATTTATATCTGCTAATACAAAATCTTCACTTATAGGAATAACCGCCCAAGCAACTAACGCTAGTGTCATTGTTACAATTGGAGCTAAGATAAAAACTGCTTTATTAGCACTGGCGGGAATTATAATTTCTTTAAAAATATATTTTAAAGCATCAGCGACTGTTTGAAGTAAACCAAAAGGCCCTACTACGTTTGGACCTTTTCTTTTCTGAACTAAACCCCATACCCTTCTATCCAGCCAGACTATCATTGCCACAGACACAAGAATTGGAACGAGTAGGAACAATATTTTATAGACTTCTTGACCTAAAATTAAAACATATTCAAACATTAATTATTTGTCCCATTTTTATTATTTGTTTGGCGAATCTGTCGACACTCACTCATTGTTTTTGAAGCTCGTGAAATAGAGTTTGTATAATAATAATCAAGTTCTCTCACCAGAATATCTTCGCTAATAAAATTTGTTTGAACTTTTTTGTTCTGATTTTCTAATAATGATGGTAGTTGATTTATTTGAGAAAAATTTGGTATTATACTAAAAACCTCTTTTCTTAATTGATCAAAATTAATTAATTCATTTGTAATACCTATTTTTTTTATAATGCGATTAATTATTTTCCAATCTTCAAGGGCTTCACCTATTGGATAAGAGGCTTTTTTACACTCCTGAACCCTTCCTTCTAAATTTTCGTATAAACCATTTTGTTCTGTATAAGTAGCGCTTGGTAAAATAATATCCGCTATTTCTGCTCCTCTATCTCCGTGACTTCCTTGATAAACAATAAATTCATCATTTTTTTTAAAATCTAAATTGTCAGAATTCAATAAATATAAAAATTTAAATTTTTTATTCTCAAGATTTTCAAAAAAGTTAAAATTTTCACCTTTTTGATCTGATAAAATATTTAAATCCAATAATCCTACTGTCGAGGCGTTTTGTATCAATATGTTTAGTGCATTCCATTCTTTATTGATAAAGTTGTTTACTATTAAAAAATTTTTAAATTCTTCGAAAATATATTTTCCACTTTTCAATTCTAAAGCAGACTCTCCAATAATAATAATTGGTTTTTTTGCTGATAATAGTTTTTTAGAAAACTCATTTTCTTTACTGATTATCCTCTTAATATCATCAGTCTTGCTGCCAATTATTTGGTAGTCATATGTTAAGTCACCTGGATTACCTATTGAAAATATAGGAACATTTTTTTGGATAGCTGTTTTTCTAATTCTTGCATTTAAAATTGTTGCTTCATGTCTTGGGTTTGTTCCAATTAGCAATATTAAATCTGACTCTTCAATGCCTTTTATTGAAGAGTTAAAAATGTAGTTTATTTTATCAGAAGAATTAATATAAAATTTTTTTTCTCTAAATTCTAAATTATCACTCTTTAAAACCTTAAATAGTTTTTTAAAAGCCAAAGCATTTTCCATATTCACCGT
>Ga0209425_10007100_pt1 | contig 10595 bp, 10 predicted proteins | sample COG_05_FD_184749 | JGI IMG/M metagenome (GOLD analysis project Ga0209425, IMG submission 184749) | Pelagic Microbial community sample from North Sea - COGITO 998_met_05 (SPAdes) (version 2) | ecosystem: Environmental > Aquatic > Marine > Neritic zone/Coastal water | place: Helgoland, sampling... | reverse complement strand
CTCCCTCATCACCATAAAACTCTATAGCTTTTTCTACCCATCTTTCGTAACCAAAATCATTTGCAAAACACGTTAATAAATCTGATTCATTATAATTTGTACATCTTACCCTTGCATTTTTTGTAAGATCAACACTAAAATGACTGCCGATTGCAGCACTACCGCCATTGCCAAATATCATGGTTTTTTTTCCTTCTGAATTAGTTTTTAAAAGAATATCTTTGACTTTAACTAAATCTTCAAAATATTTTTCATTATTTAATAACTCTTTAATTTCGCTGAAGTAATTTTTTAGAAATTTTACATCTGACATTTTATTTCCTTTTTTAAAAATTTAGTTGTGTTTAATGAAATTTATTAATTTTTTCAACTGATTTATCATAGCATATTTTGTTTGTCTCAAGCATTAAAGAATTTTAGTGTAATTTTGAATTTTTAAAGGATATTTAAATAAGAAAACGTAAATATCTAAAAATGTAAGGATTTAATTTATATCTTAACATTCCAATCAAATAATTCTTTTTTTCAATCTTATAGACTTCTTTAAGCCTATTTCTTGTAGTCATCAAATTATATACCAATGCTAATCTATTTGATTTACCATCACCTTGATATGAGTGCCATGATTTTCGCTCTTTTCTAGAGAAAAATACAGCTCGATTTTTTTTCCATTCAATTTCTTGTTTGCCATCACCTTTTTTATTTTCATAAAATAATGTGCCGGTGTTTTTTTCTGGTGATACGTATATGACACCACTTAGTAGTTTGTCTGGTATATCATCATGAATAGGAAATTTATAATTTAATCCTGTTTCTATTATGTGAAATTCAGAATACTCATATAGTTTTACTTTTTCAGGGCATAATTCATTTAATATATTTATTGCCTTATTGTGATAATTTTCATGCAGTTTTGTAATAAATTTTTCACTTAACACTTCATTAGACAAAATTTTTAATTCGGTATTAATGGCATTGTGATAAACTTTTATTTCATTATCTTTAATTTTTTTTAAATCTAAAGCTTGTAAATCTACAAGATCTGCATTGTTTAAAAAATTATCTATTAATTTAATGTTCATTTTTTAAAAAAATTTTAAGTTTTTATCCTATAAATATTTTATATTCTATCCATTTATTTTAACAACACATCTTCAATGGTTTTTAAAATTCTAGTATTGCTTTTCATTTCTTCAACTGAAGAGACTCCATATGACTTTACAGAAATATATCTTGGATAAATCGATATTTTTTTTTTATCTAAGAAAATAAATTTATAAATTTCATTTTTAATAAAGTCTTTTTTATTTTTTTTTACAAATTTATTTATTTTGAACGGTAAATCAAATTTTTTTAGAATTTTTTTTAAATGATCAAATTTTTTTGAAAAACCTTCATCATAGTACAGTTCACATAACATTCCTAAACCTACTGCCTCACCATGCCTTAAAACTTCATCTTTTTTGGATTTTAAAGACATTTCTATTGCATGGGCGAAAGTGTGACCAAAATTCAATCTTAATCTTTTAGATTGCTCATAGACATCATTTTTAAAAAATTTAATTTTAGAATTAAGTACAAGTTTGATTATTTTTGCTAAAAAAGAAAAGTCTCTATTAATGATCTTCTTAAAATTTTTTTCAACAAGCTGAAGAATGTTTTTACTATCTATAAAGCCGATTTTAAAAATTTCTGGTAACCCAGCTAGGAATTCTCTTTCTGGAAGTAAGTTTATTATGTTTTTTGATATAAAAACATTTTTTGGGTGATAATAACTTCCTACTGAATTAATAATTTCTTTATAATTAATTCCTGTTTTACCTCCTATACAACTATCGACCATTGCTGTCATAGTAGTTGGTATATGATAATAAATAGTGCCTCGAAGATATAAAGAAGCTGCAAGTGCCGACACATCCCCAATGACACCTCCCCCGCATGATAAAACTACAGATCTTTTTGTAAAACCATTGGAAATTAATTTATCTATAATTCTCAATAATAATTTTAGGTCTTTATTTTTTTTACTTCCATTTAAATATAAAATTTCTAGCGTAAATCCCGAACTAGCTAGATCTTGAAATAAAGGTGACAAAATTTTTTTATTAATATTAGCATCAATAATTAAGAGCATTTTTTTATCAGACTCAAGTCGTTTGAGATCTTCCGCAATATCAGCTGCTTCATTGTCATTGCAAAAAGTAACCCTATATTCTTCGGTGTTTATTTTATATTTAATTATTTCTTTTTTCATTTTGTCATTTTATCTACTACATATTTATTAAAATTAGCACGTTTATTTTTAACCCAAAAAATACTGTTTTTTTTTCTTATTTCGTAAGAAAAAATATTTTCTTTTAAGACTTTAACATTGATACTTGGCCACATTTTTTTTGTAAAGACATCTAGTGAAATATCTTTAGGAAAATGAATTATTTTCACACCATCCTCTAGTGCTTGCACACTAACACCAGTAGCCGAACCAAATATAACTGAAGTATTTTTTTTTTTTTTATTATTAAACTTATTTTTATATTTATTTAATATTGATTGCATATGATTTGAAAAAATTTTGTGCCTTTTACTGCCGTCATTTAATGGGTGAACTCTTAGTTTCAAATTATTTAGACTTTTTATCTTGATTTTTTTTAAATAATTTTCAAAAGATTTATGGTAAGTATTTTTATTTGATAACTCAAAGGGAACAAATATGTATCCTGAAAACTCGTTTTTCTTTTTTTTAAATCTTAATGAGGGAATAACTTTTATTTTCTTTGAAGGCCAACCCAGATTATTTGTGAGATTATTTTTTTGAGCAACACCTGAAACGAGTAGTAAATCAATTTTTTTATGCCTATAAATTAAATCAGTCTGTAGCGGCCACCCAGCGCAATGCAAATAACAAATAATTTTGGTATTTACGTTTTTTTTCTTAATAAAATTTATTAGTGCATGCTGGAAAGGTATACCTTCATAATTTATAACGACATTTTTAAAATCTTGGACGTAAAAAGTGTCTTTATAAGCATTAATAATCAATTTACCAAAAATATGCTGTTTAGAAACAAGATGTGATAATTTTTGAAAACTTAATAAATTATTCATAAAAATATAAAAAATCTCTTTAATTAAAAAAAGTAAACTAATTTTTTTTTTTGATTTTTTGTAAAAAATATAAATATCCTCTTTTAAGTTTTTGGGTATGTACCCATCTAACGAAATAAGAAACCAAGAATTAAATTTTTGTGAAGAATTTAAATTAAAATAAGGATCATTGAAATTTCCATTTTTATCAAAATTTTTTTTTAAACAATAAGAAATTAATAGATTATTTTTTTTTTTTGAATTTTTATTAAAATATATATCGTAATCAAACAGTAGTGAAATTCCTAAAATATCCTTGATTAGAAAAAAAAAATTTCCAGAGCACTTTTTTTTTAAAATTTTAAATAATTTAAAATAACCCCTTGTAGATGTCCAAGTAGTCATATAACAATTTGGGCTTGTTGATATATCAACATTATTTTTTTTACAGTTCATGAAATAATTTTTAACTGCTTTAATAATTTTTATTTGTTTTCTCTCGATTTCTCTCATTTAAATAGCGGCTTTTAGCACTCTCAAAACTTTTTTCATTTCCCGTTTGGGACCTAAAGTTATTCTGAGAAAACTTTCCAAACCTTTTACACCAGGTCCTTTCCTGGTCAAAATTTTATTAGCTAATAATTTTTTTTCTATATTTTGTTTTTTTTTTCCTAAATCAATATGTAAAAAATTTGCATAGGTTTTTAAAAAAGAAATTTTTAGTTTTTTAAGTTCAGACTCAAAAAAAATCTTTCCTTTGTTTACTTCTGATATGTATTTTAAATGAGTTTTGGGTCTATTAAGAAAAAAAAGAAGTGCTTTGCAGGCCATTGAGTTTAATTCGTACATCGGTTTGAATTTGTAAAGTTCTTTAATTATTGGTTTGTTAGCTATTAAATATCCTGCTCTCAATCCTGCTAGACCATAAGATTTAGAAAATGTCCTTAGGATTAAAAGATTTTTATATCTTTTAAGATACTTTAAATATGAAAATTGATAAAAACCATAATATGCCTCGTCAATTAATACCGGTATGTTTTTCTTTTCTGCCAAGTACAGTATTTTTTTCAATTGAATTGTACTCATCACTGTTCCGGTCGGACTATTTGGGTTTGCTAAAATTATTAGACTAATTTTATCACTTATATTTTTTTCTAATTTTTTGATATCAAGCTGTAAATTTTTATTATATCCAATCCTTACTTGGTTAATATTAAATAATTTTGCATAAACATCTACCATGCCAAAAGTTGGATTTATTGTAATTATTTTTTTATTCCCTTTGTGACAAAAATATTCAAAACACATTCTAATACCAAATTCAGAGCCAGCTGTTAAAATAATATTTTTAATAGAAATTTTATTCAATTTTGCAATTTTTTTATAAACCAAACCTGTCTCTGGATATGCAGAAAGATCAAAAGGACTAAACTTAATTTTATTGAGAATTTTTTTACTATAAACATCAACTTTTTCGTTCTTATCTAGTCTTATAAAATTTTTTCTAGAGAAGATGGAAAAAGTATCTCTTTTAAGATTTTTAATTTTTCTAATTTTCACCTAAATTAACCTAATTTTTTCCAAGCTTTAGAATGCGCTTCTCCAATTAAAGTTCCATTTACATCACAAACATTACAAGGGCTTAAACCTCTATTGGAATTATTTAACATCTCACGAGCATCTTTGGATTTCTTGGATAGCCAAATCTCTTTGAAAGTATTTTTATTTAAATTGCCCAAAATATTTTTTTTTCCCCAGTCATGAGAACACATGAGAACATCCCCGTTGTAATCAAGGAAGAATTTATAGCTTGGGTAAAAACAGCTATTTTTTTTAATTTCTTCTGTTTTTTTTCTTTTATAAATTGAATTTTCAAGCTGACCGCCTCTATTGCTCAAAGTAATACCAAAATCTTGCTCCTCTGGTAAATATCTCTTTCTTAAAGCGTACTGGATATCATTTAATTTAAGTTTTTGTCCTAATTTTTTAAAATTATTATATTGTTCTTCTCCATCATAAAGACTTATTTGCAATCTATCCAAACCAGACAAATATAGTTTTTTTAGCCTTTCTTCGTTTAAAACATCTCCATTTGTAATAATTTCAATTCTAGCATCTGGTACTTTTTTTTTAGCATAACTAATTAATGAATAAATATTTTTGTCCAATAGGGGTTCTACAAAACCTGAATATATTACAATACCTGAAAAATTATGTTTGCTGAGCTCGTCAAAAAGTTTGTTATGAAGATCTGATGAAATAAACTCATTAATATCAGGATAATTAGGATCACTTCTAGGACAAAAAGAACATTTTCTATTACAAACACCAGACTCACTAATTTCAATTTCAGAAGGCAATGGTATATCTGTGCCTGAAAAAAATTGCAGTCGCTTTTCGATAGTTTTTTTTTTGAAGTTTATTTGTGGGTCTAAAAATTTTATTTCATCAGTTTTTTTATTCATATTATTTTAATATTTTGAGTAAATTTTATAGTATTTATTTTTTACCATTTTTTTTCTAACTTCAATCAAGTTTTTAGCTACGTCTACAGAAACACTGTTACCTTTTAAAGAAAATGTTTTAATCTCTAAACCTATATCCAAAGCTCTTAATAGCTCCACATCCTCTATTAGCTCTAATTTACCTTGTCTGCTACTTGCGTAAGTTCTCAAGGCGTGGGGTGTAAACGAAATGACAGAAAGATGTTTGTAAAATTTTTTGATCTTTTTTTTAAATTGATAAGGCGTATCAGATCTTGTCATAAACATTACTTTTTTTTCTTTATTAAATATTAACTTTATTAAATTAGGATCTGTTGTATACCTGCTGGGTAGATTAGGTAATATAATATCAGAATTTTTATTTTTTCTGTGATAATCAATTACTTTATCGACATTCTTTGGGTCTATCAGTGGCTCGTCTCCTTGAATATTTATAATTTGATCATATTTATTACCTAACTTTCTAAAAGCTTCATATATTCTATCGGTTCCACATTTATGTTTTTTTGATGTGAGTATTGCATTTGCATTATATTTTTTTGCAATTTTAATTACTTCTTTGGAGTCACAACAAATAAATGCCTCGTCTATTTTTTTTGATAATTTTACCCTTCGATAGGTATGAATTATTAAAGGTAAATTTCCAATCATCCTAAGTGATTTTCTTGGCAACCGTCTTGAATTTAATCTACTTGGAATCAAACCAATCGCCTTACGCATTCGACCAACCGCCGTCTACATTAATTGTTTCTCCAGTCAAATATTCTGATTTTTCTGATAACAAGTATTCAACTAATCCAGAAATATGCTTGGGTTCACCCCAATGTTTCATTGGTATTCTTGAAATAGTCCATTTGTATAATTTCTTATTATTTTTGAATTTATTATAATAAGATGTTTTTATAAAACCTGGATTAACTGTATTAGCTCTTATTCCGTATCTTGCTACCTCGACTGCGAAAGACTGGGTGAGACTTTTAAGTGCTCCTTTTGTCGATGCGTAAGCGGTTAAATTTGGAAAACCTTGTTTGCCTCCTACTATTGATCCAATATTTACAATTGATGATCTTAAATTGAATTTTAAGCAATAGTCTAAATAGATTTGCATTATCCTAAAAATTGAAAAGTAATTTATCTGAAAAGTTTTTTCTAATTCCTTTTTTTTTATTTTAATAAATTCCTGTCTATGCCTCACACCGGCGTTATTAATTAAACCTAAAATATATTTTTTTTCTTTAATTGATTCTTTAAATATTTTTTTTATTATTTTTTCGTTAGAAACATCTCCTTTATAAATTTTACAATTTTTTAACAATTTAAATTTTTTAAGATCCTCACCAGACCTAGTGATTCCGTACACATAAAAACCTTTTGAGAGAAAAAATTTTAAAAATTCCTCTCCAAGACCTTTACCTACTCCAGTAATAAGTAAATTTTTTTTTTGTGAAAACATATTTTATAATGTTATATTATTTTTTTAAAATTTCACCCAAATAGTTTTCTAATTTTATGAATTTGCTTTTTTTAATCAATTTATCTTTTGAAGGCTCATATGAGTAGGGCGTAATGTTGTAATGTGCTTGATTTCTAAGATTTCTAAATTTAATTTTTGATTTTAATTTAATTTTTTTCTTAATTATCAAAAGCACATTTTTTAATTTATATCTTTTATTTCCGGTTATAAGCACATTGCTATTCGCATATTTTTTATTTAAAATATCTACACTTAAACTTGATGCATCATCTATGTGTATAAACTTTCTTTCTGCTTTTGAAGAACCTCCGTATTCTAATTGTCCTTTATTTTGTGCATTAAAAACAATTCTATTAATTCCATTATTCTTGTTAGCTCTAGGTCCATAAATTGAACCATAACGTAATATTGTATAATTTAAATTATTTTTTTTACAAAATTCTTCTGTAAATAATTCAGCTGATTGTTTGCTAACTCTATAGAACCCTCCTTGTTTACTATGGGCATAAACAGTACTAGCAAAAATAAATCTTTTTATTTTATTTGTTTTACAAATTTTCAAAATTTTTAAATTACATAATATATTAATGTATGCAGTTTTTATAAGGTGATTGTTCGCTTCTTCAATGTCAGAAATAGCTGCAAAGTTATAAACAAAATCCTTACCCTTAATGTTTTTTTCAAGTGATTTGTTATCTGAAATATTCCCTTTTATAAATTTTTGATTTTTATTTATCCATAAAGATTTTTTTTTATCAAAAATTGTAACTTTATAACCTTTTGTGGTTAAAAAATCAGAAACTCTAGATCCAAGAAAACCAGAGCCGCCGATAACTAGAACTTTCATAATAAAAAAATCAAATTAGGTTGACTATATTTTTTTCAATATTTTTTTTAAAATTATTTTTGAATATTATTTCTTCAAATTTAAAATAAGAAACTTTACTTAGTTTTCTAATACATTGTAATAGTTTGTTTTTATTGTTTAGATAAAAAATAGGAAAAGTTTTACCATGTTTTTTTGTTACTTTAAAATGTTTGTACCTATTCCATCTATCAAATAGGATTACTGGAATTCTACTAATTAAAGAGTCTTCAATAACAGTTGACGAAAAACTTAATGTAACTAAACTTTTTTTTAATAACTTGTCCAGAGCATCGTTTGAAAAAATTAAATTTGCGAACATATTCGATAGTTCATGATTATTATGAGCTTCGGAAGGATGTAGTTTAACCACAATCTTTAAGTTATTTTTTAGTGAAATTTCATTTAAAAATCTTAAATTTTCGTAGAATTCGTAGTACATATCTACACCTAAAAAATGCATATTAAAAAATTGTTTAGTTGTAACAGCGTAGAGTATAAAATATTTTTTTTCTTGTCTAACTTCAGAAAAAATTAAATTACCCCTTAAAATTTTATTTCTTTTAAATTTATTTTTTAAAAAAAAATTTTCACTTATTTTACTTTGCGCAACAACAAAATTTGATTTTTTAGATATCACTGAATTGGCTATATTGTTTTTAAATATTTTATCAAATTGATTGTAGCTTTCTGCGATAGTTCCGTGAGGAACATTTAATACTTTTTGTTCGCGACTCTTGTTTTCAATCAGAAGTCTTGATAGCCCTCTAAAGGAATTAATAATTATTAATTTAAAATTATTTTTTGTTAAAAATTTTTTTATTGCCTTACCTTGCTGCTCATAATCATTAAAATGAAAACTAAATTTCTCAGAGAAAACTAAAAATAATTTGTAAAAATTTTTACCTAAAAAATTCTTATTAATGCTTGCAATAATTTTTCGATTTTTATTTATATTTTTTTGTTTTTTTAAAATCAAAGGATGTATTTTTAAAATTTTCAATAAAAGTAGTTTAAAAATATTAATTTTACTATTAATAAAAAAATAAATGGAAACATTTTTAAATTTTTTTAAATATATAATTCTTTTTAAATTATAGCCTAAATCATTTAATAAAATATTTTTTTTTTTGTTATTAATATTACTTTCAACAATATAATCATAAAGATAATAATCTTTTTTTTTGTAAGAATTCAAATTAGCAATATTGACTTTTTCAATATTATATTTTTTTAAATAGTAATTAAATATTTCATTAATAAAAAAGGTATGTGTCTCATGTTGAGCATAACTTTTATTTGAAATGAAAATTTTCTTAATTTTTTTTTTTTTATTTATTGAACTAAGTAAATCTTTAAGAAAAATTACACTATTAAATCGCAAACGTAAATATATGGTCATTTCCTCTTTAACGAATTTTTTTATCTTTGATGTAAAAATTAAATTTTTTTCAAATTTACTGCTAAGTAATATATTTTTTTTATGGAGCTTTTTATTATAATATTTTATTGGATCTAAATACTTAAAATTATTTTTTTTACAACTTATTAAGCCAGACAAAGATAGTGGTAAAATAAATACATTATTATAATTTTTAATTTGTTTGTAATAGTTTATATCGCCTGTTTCATATAAAAGAAAAATCTCCATAAATTTATTTTTTCATATACATTTTTATAATTTTAAAATCTAATTCAGTGTCTAAATCAGCAGCCTCTTTTTCGGATACTTTATAAAAAAAAGGCTTTTTACCTATTCTGCATTTATATCGAGTAAGTGCCTTTTTTTTTATTCCATAAAGTCCAGTACTCTCCCTTACGATAGGTTTTGCATCTTGACTTCTGGGAAGTGTTTTAGGGTAGTAATTGACTGGCTTATTATTAAACCAAAACCACGAATAAACCTCATTAACTGTTAAGATTGAGTCATTTTTTTTTGTATTTTTCAAAATACTAATACATTTATTTATTGTTTTAACACTCAATAATGGAGCAGTAATAAATAATTGAAAGTAAAGATCGGCTTTTATTATTTTTGAGTGGTAATTTAGTAAGTCATTTCCATTCGCATTATCTCTAACTAAATATGGCTTTCTCTTTATAAAATTAAATCCGTTTTTCTTTGAATATTTCTCAATTTCTGAACTATCTGAATCAATGTAAATTTCATCGAAATTACATTGATGTAATTTTTCAAGTAAGTATTCGTAAAGTTTTTTATTATTTATAGTTTTAAAATTTTTTTTTTTTACTCTTTTTGAGCTCTTCTTGATTGGGATAATCGCTACAACTTTCATTCTTGAAATAAGATATTTTTATTTTTTTTTAAAACATTTTTAGGATACTGACCAAAAACTATAGTATTTGAGGGAATATTAGTATCAATTACATAAGAATTAGCAGAAAATATTACATTATTTCCTATTTTGCATTTTCCCAAAATTTTAGATCCAGACATCATTTGAACATTTGAGCCAATAACTGGATAAATACCTTTGTTGTTTCCAACTGTACAATTTTGAGAAAAACTAAAATATTCACCAAAAGTAGCTGAACCGATAACAGTTCCCACAGGATGATTAATAAAAAATACTTTTGGCATTTTAACGCTGTATAGCAAATCTAAGCTATTCAGTAATTTGTTTAGATAATATATTTTTTTTGCAAG
>Ga0209425_10007099_pt1 | contig 10598 bp, 18 predicted proteins | sample COG_05_FD_184749 | JGI IMG/M metagenome (GOLD analysis project Ga0209425, IMG submission 184749) | Pelagic Microbial community sample from North Sea - COGITO 998_met_05 (SPAdes) (version 2) | ecosystem: Environmental > Aquatic > Marine > Neritic zone/Coastal water | place: Helgoland, sampling... | reverse complement strand
GCAATGAACTTTACCTTGTCACCTTCTTGTATGAAGGGATACTTAGCGGATAGGTTATTCTTCTCCACCAAATAGTTCATGAGTATCGCTCCCTTTGTATGTATGGGGGCACCCTTCTTGAAGAAACCATACTCCACAGTCTCACCACTTATCAAGTCCATTGTGCTTTTAGATGTTGCAGTGTATTTCTCGACACCATTACAACTACGGGGATACGCAATGTCTTCTGGTGGTAGGTTCATGAACTCCTCACGAAAATCTTTGATGAATGCATTCAGTTCTTTCTCATCACCATTGATGATGATCTTGAGTGCTTGCTTGATCTTCTCTCGACATGGTGCAGGAGTAGATGACTTGACTGCTTCGATACCCATGATCTTTAGGTATGGCTCTTTGAACCGCACACCTTCCATGTCCCACACGTTGAGGATATAGCGTTTCTTTGCTGTCCATATACCAGTTGATGCAATAGCTTCTCTAGCCATCTGCATCTTCTGGTCATATGCGTTCATACTCTTAGCAAGAGCTTGATAACTTTTCCCAATAAAAGGTTCCAACTCCTCTTTTGCAAACTTGTCCAAGAACTCGACAATTCGCTCATTTGTTGCTCCCGATTGAAACACCTTCCCAACCAGAACGTCAAAAGTGATATATACCGAGTCTGTATCGCTCGCAATAACATAGTCAACCTTGTCAGTTTTAAGAATCCTGTTGAGGTATATGTTAAAAGACTTTTCAACCCATCGTATAGATAGCTGGCCAGCTGTTGTAATTGCTGTAGCGACCAAGAGATCAAAATAGCGAAAGTAGTTATTACCAATTGCGCCATAAGCGGAATTAAGAGAAATCTTCTTTGCCATTTGGATGTTGTCATACCTAGATATCTTCTTGAGTAGTGCGGGGTCACCAGTGTTCTCATACTCCTGTTTAGCTTCGAGCAGAAGTTTCTTATATTTGACACGATCATTATATACATTCTCCATTATCTCTGGCAGAAATCCTTTGACATCCCTACGGAAAAAAGCACCGTTTGGAGTCATACAATACTCTGTATCATTCTTGATTTTCTCATCAAGAATGCCATCCACCATACCCTCTTTCACTTTACTGCCGGGTACAAGGGTTTCTGGTGAGATGTTGTATTGCATGATAAGGTGTGGATACAGCGAGTTCAAGTCAAATGACATGACCCACTTGTGCATACCCACTTGAGGGTCTTTGACATATGCACCCTCAAACTTCTCTACCTTCTCCTGTTCCTTCTTCTGTGGAATCACAATGTTCTTTTTGCGTAGGTGGTTGTATATCACATTGTCCCAATAACGCACCTGACCCAGAACATCTGTAAAGTTTACCTTACCATCATATGCCATAGTCAGACACAACTCAATGAGTCGCATCTTGTCCTCTAGCTTGTCCACAATCTCCACATCTTGGATGTTGTATTCAATGAATGACTGGTAGTCTTTCTGATACCACTCTCTGAATGTGTCATATGGATTACCATCCTTCCGCTCACCTAGCTCCACAAACGCAATATGGTCTAGTGTGTATCGTTCTTGACTTGTGTATGTAAATTTGCGATACAGGTCAAAGAAATCAAGAGCGGATACACCCTGTATGCTGTAGACTTGATGCTTGCGCCCCATCTGATACACTTCCTTGGCAAACACATTGTTCCAAGGTGATAGCTTATGCATGAAGTCTTCACCGAAAAGGTTCTTGATACGATTGCAGATGTAAGGAATGTCGAAAAACTCTGTGTTCCATCCAGTGATAATGTCTGGATATATCATACGCCACTCGTCAAGAAACTTGATGAGCAAGTCATCCTCATCTCTACACAAGCGGTAGTCTACATCCTCACGATAGTTCTGAAACTCATGAAGACCCCAGACAACAATCTTTTTGTTCTGATGGTTCTTCATTGTGATTGACAGTAGTGGCTCTGCGGCATCCTGTGGATTAGGAAAACCGTTCTCACATTCCACCTCAATATCAATGGTCACAATAAGGATTTTATCCTTATCCCAAGGCACATCATTTGGATACTCATCACCAATATAACAATAGGGATACTGTGTGTTACCAAATACAATATTTTGATTTGCACTCTGTTCAACCCATGCTTTCGCTTCCTTTATGGAGTCGAAGTTCTTGGGAAGCACATCCTGGCCATCAAGAGTCTTGTATCCTGTGTATTCATGCACTTTATTGAATAATGTAGGTCGATAGTTGACCCGCTTGGATACTCGTTGACCGTCCTCGACACCCCTCACTAGAAGGGAGTTGCCACGCTGAATCACATTTGTATAAAATTCCATTATAAAAGTATATCACCTGTGTGGTTAATTGTCAAGTCTCTCTTTTCTTTCCGATATTATATTTTGTCTCCAGCAACCATTCATTTTTCTCTTTGTATGTTAGGATTTTGATTTGACTTAGTGGTGCTGCTTCATATGGGCTTTCACTCATTATTTGAATCAACCCCCAATCCTGTAACAGATTTGCGATTGTGTTCCTGCGAGACAGATCGTTTGTTGATATGTTGGTTCTCTTTCCATCCAGAGCAAATAGCTCTTTGAAATGCACAATGTAATACCGGCCTTGCTTGTGTAGGATATGACAGGATTGATACAGTTTTTTCTCTTTTCGAGAAGCAACACCAATGCGTGATAATGTCTCTCTGACCTTTAGAAAATCGTCGGGTTCATTTAGACCCACTTCAAGTAGTTGTTCTTGTGTCCAATTAATTTCTTCCATCTCTTCCGCCTTTTCTCATTTTTTGTTTTATGGCAGAAATTTGTTCATCATCCAGTATATCAAGAGCAACCTTTGCTTTCTCGTTGTTGTATCCATAGAACTCTTTAACATACTCTAGATTCTCTAATTTCGTCGCCTTCAGCCAAGGGGTGTATCTTTTCCTTGGACGCAGACTATTTATCAAAAAATCAAACTGAAGTTTTTTGTCTAGGTGGTGAAACTGGTTGATCTCGTTTACTAGCATGATTGTGTCTTGAAATGGTGCAACACACTTATTTACGACAAATGGCGGATACTTCTTCTCCCATGTCTTATCTTCTGTGTCCATAAGTCTTTCTTTGGTAGAGTTTACCGCATTTAGATAGTCTTTTAGTTCATACATGTTACACCTTCCACCCTTCACCTATGTCTGTGCTATCAAACACTGGCTCTGCAAATGTGTCTTGATTAGAATCCGCAAGACCTTGTTGCTCTGCATCCTCTACATCATACAACTTCATCTTTGCTCTGTCAATACCAATAACGAATCTTTTATTGGTGGTAGGGTCATTGTATCGGTTCTTGAGTTGCTTCACCGCAATCTGGTTCAGTTCGTCAAGTTCCTCATTACTAATGAGCGCAAACATGAGGTCAGCCGTAGCAGGCAGACCAAAGCTCTCTGACGTATCTTCCAAGCCCACATCACTATTGGAGAACCCGCTCCTTGTGGTCTGTGTAGCCGACATAATCGGGACGTTTGTCTCAACTGCGAGTCCCCTAAGTTCTTCAGCAATTGCCTTGATATACATGTAGCTATTAACATTTCCATTCGCCTTAAATCGTGATGATGCACATATGTTTAGATAATCCACAAAGATGATATCTGGTTTGAATGATCTCTTGATGGCCAGTTCCTTGATCAATCCTCGAAAGTGGTTACTGTGTGCTGATGCAGTAGGATACTCCTTGATGATGAGTTGACCATTGGTCTTCTGTTCGATGGCCTTCATCTTGTCGTCATACATCTGCTTGGGTAATTCATGCAAATCATCTATAGATATATTCATGAGGTTTGCATCTATACGTTCAGCTATACGCTCTTCAGCCATCTCCAGAGTGACGTATAGGACGCTTCTACCTTGACTTAGACAGTTTGCTGCCATATGACACATGAACAGTGATTTACCTACACCAGTGCCCGCAAGAGCAATATTCAGTGTTTTCTGTGGTAATCCACCCTTGGTTATACGATTGAAGAAGTCCAGATCAAACGGAATCTTCTCTTCTACCCTATGGTAGAACTCAAAACGGGAGTCTGCATCACATAGGTAATCATGACCAACACGGTTATCAAAACCAACAGCCAAGGCTTCTGTAAGGATGCTTGGTAGAGCATCGACGCCTCGTTCTTTATCCTTTCCATCAATAATTTTAATCCCATCCACAATTGCATTGTATACCGCCTTATCCTTACAAAAATCTTCTGTTGTCTCTACTAACCAATCAAAATTCGCATTATCATCTGCTTCAAGTTCCTTAACTACCGATAATACTCGTTTGTAATCATCCTCATTCAAGTCACCACGGCTGTCCAGTTCGACCTCTAGAGCGTTCTGGTTTGGTAGGTCATTGTATTTGTCTACGAACTTCTGTATCTCTTCAAAGACAGTTCGTTCTATCCTGTCAGAGAAATAGTCACCTCTGATGAAGGGCAGCACCTTTCTTGTGTATTGTTCATTATATATCAGATTTGTCAAAATCGTTTGTTCAATTGTTGTCATTCATATGCCTTTATTCGGGGTTCAAAAGAAACAAATGTTCTTTCAATGGTTCTTTATGTACAATTTTATACTTTGAATTTGTCACAGCATTTGTTTGTGCATTTTCTTTATATCCAAAAGATATGTGATTATTAGTTCTTTTATCAAAAATTTCAAGCAATTTGTCAATTGTAACTTTTGATCTATTATTATAAGAAATAAGAATATAACTATCTTTAAATTGGTCAATCAATTTTACAAATGAATTCTCAACGTATTTTAAATCTAAATTTTCAAATTCAGATATGGAGCTTTTAATTGCATCACTTGAAGCATCATATCTTCTGTTAGCAACACCAACAGTATTGGGTTTATCATTTAAACAAACCGTAGTCCAAATATGATAATAAGATTGATACCTAACTCTAGAAGTTGGTGTTTGTTTATTAGATGTTCCATACGGCGGATCAACATACACTAAATCATATTTGTCTTTAATATCAAAAATTGTTTTCTGATAAACCTTGTGATTTAGATTGTCAATTTTAAAATTAGGAACTTCAAGTATAATGTCATTAGCTGATTTTTTTGTCCATGTTTTTAAATAGGAAACCTGATGACCCATATCATTTGAAACTTTATCCATAGCTAAAATCAATGAAGTAATCAATACAGACTTTTCGATACAGTCATCAGGATAAAAAGAATCTATCTTGTCTCTAATGGCGTCAATTCTTTTTGTATTATGTATTTGAAACGGTCTTTTTTTATTATCTTCTTGAACAGAAGAACCATTCATATCATAACCACCATAATGAGATGTAAACCAACCATCAATACCAGTTAAAGAATTTAATTCTTCAACAAGTGGGGCAAAAAAACTTTGTGGTGTTCTATTCAAAAGAAAACACTCTCCAAAAACTTTTGAATATACAGCTATATCATTAGAGCCGACAACATACCCTTCTTTTTTCAATGCCTGTGAAACAACTGTTGATCCAGAAAAACCGTCCAAAACTTTATCAACATTTAAATCAGATATGAAGGATAAAATCTTTGGAACGATCTTTCTTTTATTACCAGCGTACCTTATATAATTCTTTTGCAATTTTCTCTAACCCATTTCTTAGATATGTTAACTGTATGCTCCCTATTTTTTCCATTGATTCCACGCCTTGTTACATTTTCATCAACAAATTTTTCCAAATCTTTAGGGCACCCAATCCACATTTCAACGCACTCCAATACGCCTTCCTTGAAGATTCCATAATAAATCTTCTTATTTCTTCTAATTCTTTCTAAAGAACCTTCTTTGTCTTCATAAGGAGAAGAAAACACACCATCTATGGCAAAAGCTCTGGGAAGCTTCTTCCCTTCCTTATTTACACCATCCTCCATACAGGTTAAATATTCCTGTTCTTTGCCATCTTCATCATAAGCATCACAAAGGTGTTTTGTTAATGCAACTTTATGTCCTAAAAGATTGGCCATAATTACTTCTTTAAGAAAGCCGGGAGCCATAGGATTACAGCCTGGCATACATTCTGTCAGCATAGAAAAACCTTCTTGTATCTTCCCTATTGCATCCATTTCGTTATTCATATTAACCTCTGTTGCGTTTAACATAATTATACTCTTCATTGTTTTCTCACTATACACATTATCGCATCATTCAATAGGTTTGTCAAGTGTTATTTTCAATTATTTCACACTTTCATATGAGCGTTGAAACTCATACTTCTTCTCTCTCCCTCACTGTAGAAGGGATAGACAAAATGTTTTAGGTATGATGGGAACACCAACAGTTTTCCAACCTCTGGCTTGAACTTTAGATAATTGGTTCTCATGTCCTGTGTTTCACCATACATGAACTCAATGAGCCCATTAGTAGGATAGTGGTCTTCAAGCTCTTTGTCAAGCTCCTCTTGCATCTTTGGTGGTATCTTCAGATAGATTACAGCAGAGAAATCACCACTGTGATGATGGTATGGATTATACTCTCCAGCGTACTGACTGACAATCCAACTGTGTGTCAGGTGAATGTTGTCGAGTGTAGGCACACCATCTCCTGCCATCTCACTCCACTTGTATGATCTATTCTTTGATATGATGTGCTTGAGGTAATCCAAACACGCTTGCCTCATGACCTTGAACAGAAAGTCTCTGTCATCACTATTTGATACGGGTATTTGAACCTCTTTGCTCACCTTACCAACAAGCTTGTGTGACCAATCCCATTGAACACTCTTCTGCTTATCACTCAAGACAGCATCACCAGTATCATTCACAATGTCAACAAATCTCTTAGGAACCGTAGATTCCATTATGGTAGGGCTAAATGCCTCTAGAAATTTAGATTGCGTCTTCTTCCTCTTCATCATCTATATCCTCACCTTGAGTGTCAATAATATCAACCAAAATATCACCTATGAGAGTAAAAAACTCCTCATCAAATTCTTCTTTTGACACACCATAATTATCCACTATGTCATACTCAAATCGAAGCGGTAAATTTCCATCCTCATCCTCTTCTTCATTAACACTTACCACACCATACTTGTATACAACACCATGATATTTTCCATTATTGGTGATGCAGATTGACGATACATCATCACCATCTTTTACAACAAAAGTATATTTATCCTTCACCTGTCATCTCCATCAAACGATTGACTTGCTCACTGTTAGGAAACTTTTTATGAAGGTCATGCACCCTGTCTATAGCTTCCCTCTTTCGATTTGCTCCCCAAAATCTATGCACGGTTTCAACTTCCCATTGACTTGGTTCACCAAGCGTTTCTGGCTTCATATAGTGAAGATAGCTTTGCAGTAGATATTTCGGTTTCTTGATAGGTTTATTACCACGGTGCAACCAAGGCCACATTGGAGGGAAAACCAATGCTGAACCAGCAACACAATCAATTTCTTTATCAGCAAATTCTGTGCTACCAGCTTCATTATCATCTAGATACACAAAGAATGCTAGAAATCTAGCATTAGATTGACCATCATTAACATCAACATGCCAATCAAACATGTCAGCATCATTGTTGAGATACCTTTTAATTTTGATACCTTCCATACCATATTTCTCTGGCCATAATGCGCTTGTGTCTTCACTATATTCAGAATTGATACTACGAATACCCAAATCTTTCTTGTATTTTTCTATGACATTTTGAAATGAACTGAGACATTCATCAAATTCATCTTCAAAGACGCTCATATTTTCCATGAGAGCAATCTCTGTAAATTGTCTACCCTCTTTTGGCAAGGTAGATAATTGATTGCCCTCACATTCATTAAATTTTTCGATTAAGGTCTTGCAAAATTCCTTATCCAATACATCATAATATTGACGTATATAACTCTCCATAATATAAACTCCACAATTAATTGTCGTAAGAAACTTGTCTCTTACTTATCTTGAAATACACCTCTTCTGGATTGTTGTCATTCCACTCGTTTGCAGAGATATACTCATAGATGTAATCTTCACTATTGTCATGAACTTCATCAAATTTAGCCACGAACTCATCTCTACTGCATATCTTTCTGTGTGCTGTTGCCCACAGTCGGTTCCAATTTGGTTCCATTTCCTGTTCCTTTATTTTCTATCTCATCAAGCTTTTTCTCAAGCTTATTTATCTTGATTTCCTTTGCCACAGAATCAACACTACCAATGACACCACTGATAACAGTCATGGCCATACAGCCGTTAAGAGCGAGAATTGATATAAACATCAAGCTCATCTTGAGTAATATCGACACCCTCAACGATTTCTTGATAGTTTTTAAGATGCTCATCTGCTACTGCTTCCTTGGATTGACCATGATATGCCACAGCGTAGTGGTTCTCAATCATCCATTCATTTAGAGTTGTTTGTCTGTCTTCTTTTCCATCATATATTCTGAACTTACCTAGTATCCTACCAAACTTACCAGCCTTGTCTTGCACTGTGATTAGTGTTTGGGTGGAACCAACAGGCATATATGTCTCCACCATCTTCTTCGCTTCAAGACCAAACTTCTTCTCCACCAAGTCTCTTGTTCTGCTTTCTGGTGTATCAATGCCATGCAACCGGATGCGTTCCTTGTGCATCCACATACCAAACCCAAGATCAATGTCAACGTCTACTGTATCACCATCCACCACTCTTACAATTTTGCAACTATATTCATACATCGTTATACTCCAAATGATGCACCACAGCCACAACTGGATGTTTGCATTGGGTTTACTATCTTCAAATAACTACCACCTAACTCGTTTACATAATCTATCTCTGACCCAATAATATACATCTCTGCTAGTGGATCAACAATCAAAACGTCCTCTATGGGTTTCGACCAATTTACATGCTCAATACCACTGTCTGTGGACAACCCCCAGATATACTCAAATCCAGCGCATCCACCAGACTTGACTCCAAGTGTAACATGACCTCCGTTTGAAACAGAGGCCATGTAATCCTTTGCTAATTGTGTTATTTTAATCATATTATTATTTATGGTTTTGGTGGATGGTAATCTTGATCTACCCCATAGAATTCACATTCATTCCACCCCCTCTGTTCTTCCAATTGTAGGACAACATCCAACCATCGTCCAAATAACTCTTTTGGAAGACGGCTGTTGTCTGTTCTTGGAATACATGCTGCACTCTTCACATCTACCTGTGACTCGACAGGAGCAACTTCCTTCAAACATTCATCCATATTAGGCAGCTTGGCAGTGTATTCCGTACCAGATACCATTGTAATAATCATCAGTGCTTTAATCATTCTTTAGTGCCTCCTCATAAATTGCAGTTTTCACATTGATCACGGTTTCTAACCTTGCAACACGATTGCGAACACATTTTGGCATCGAACCACGAAACTTGTCTCTATAGAAATCAACCTCTGAAATTAGAGTCTTGAGCTTACGCACATTGAGCTTTTCCTTGCGCTCTCTATCCCTATCAGGATTAAATGTTGTCATTCTTCCGTTCCTTCCAATTGTTCAATTCGTTTTTCCAACCACAGTTTAACTGATATGTCATTTGTGGCCGACAACTCTGGCGTTGTGAAATCCAACATTTCCAGTTCTGTCTTCAAAATCGACTTGGTTAGTATCGCAACCGAATCAGTGTTAACTTGCATTCAACAATTCCCTTGTCTTTGTGGTAAATGTCACCTGACCACTATCCATCAATTCATCAATAATCTCATCGAGGTCAGTCAAATCAGTATACTCAACCTCACCGTTGGCAACTGCATCGCTATACTTCATGCGAATGAAATCCTCACTAACCCAGCGATTTGTGGGATATACCATGTTATATTCAACCATCCTAAACTTCCTTCCAAACCAGTTCTTCAGTTCCAACGAATTCATACTTTCTGTTTCCAACCAGCACCATGTCACCGACACTGGTACTCCGACAAGTGGCGTCAGGGAACATTGGCGTCACTTCTTCGTTGTTCCACCACGCATCGTTGATGCTGTTGGTCAACTTGAAAGCTTCTTCCATCTTCATCCGGTCACTCAAGGTCTTATCTACCTCAACCATCGCAACAGTCTTGGGACCACCCTTCTCACCCTCCATTGGAGTGTGAATGACGGCAACAGTTTCTTTCGTGAAGGTTTTCATCAAAGCTTCTGTCTTCTTGTTACCGGGCATAATACGCTTCCTCTGTGTAATAACCAATGGGACTCAACTTACCAACGGCAGCGTTTATCTCACTAGCATCTAACCAAGTGTAATCACCATCGTCCCACTTGACCTTGACCATATAATCAGTTACTTCCTTGTTGATGATCACACGCCTGCCCCGGTATGACCGATTATCAATCTCACCTTCCCGCAAGGGATGCATCGCACCAAAATTACCAATAATCTTTGTTCCTAACTCAAGCATATCCATAATACGCCTCCTCAGTAAAATAACCAATTCCTGCCCGATTCGTGTCTCCAGCGTCAATCTCACTCATCATCATCCAAGTGTGAGAACCATTGTCCCAAACAACCTTGACATCGTTATCACGAGGCCCGACATCAAAAGTCTCAATGGTGACAACCTCACCGAAAGCTAAAGGAATCATCGCACC
>Ga0209425_10007092_pt1 | contig 10603 bp, 12 predicted proteins | sample COG_05_FD_184749 | JGI IMG/M metagenome (GOLD analysis project Ga0209425, IMG submission 184749) | Pelagic Microbial community sample from North Sea - COGITO 998_met_05 (SPAdes) (version 2) | ecosystem: Environmental > Aquatic > Marine > Neritic zone/Coastal water | place: Helgoland, sampling... | reverse complement strand
TCCCCAAGCTTCATCAATTGAACAATAAGGCATAGTATAGTTAGTTATAATAAATTGAGAAAATCTTTTTCTTAATTTAATTATATTAAATGTATTAAATGTATTAAAATGTATTAAAATGTATTAAAATGTATTAAAATTATAATTGTTATTCTTTCTAAACTATGTAGTTATTGTAAGAGTGAATGGAATAGGGCAAATAGAATTATATGAATTATATGAATTATATGAATAAATAAATAAATAGAATTATATGAATAAATAGAATTATATGAATTATATGAATTATATGAATAAATAGAATTATATGAATAAATAAATAAATAGAATTATATGAATAAATAAATAAAGTAATTTTATTATTAAATTTATTAAAATTATAACCTATATATAATATATAGAATGGAAAACCTTAACCTTGATAGTTTAAATGTGATATTTAAAAATAATAAAGTAAAAACTGTTTTATCATTATTATTAGCATTGTATGCAGGAGCAGCAGCGCCTGTGTTGCCAAATTTAGTAATAAATTTTTTTGATACTATTATCGGTAAATTAATATTTACATTTTTGATTGCATTTGTGGCAAGTAGAGATTTTCAAATAGCAATTATGATAGCAGTAGCATTTGTAGTAACATTGACTGTGGCTAATAATCGAAAAATATTAGAAGGATATAAAAATATAGAGAAATTTAATTCACATGATGTTATAGATGCTGAAAATTTACCTATAGATGATGAAAATCAAAATTTATCTATGATAACTGATAATTGTACTAATAATTCATGTAATGAAAATTGTGATAAAGGTAATGAAAATAATGAAGTAGTTAGTCAAGAAGCATTTAAAGATGTTCCTAATCCAGCTAATAATTTAAATGGCGATACATCTAAAATGTATGCTCCATTTTAAAATAATAATAATTGTAGTATATATTAAAATTATTTTTATTATATTATATTATGAATAACATGAAAATTAAAAAATTATTAAATATAGATTTTATAAATAAAAAAATTAAAATGAAACATTTAATAATATTATTTTTAATACTATATATTTCAATATTATCAATATATACATCAAGATATATAATAGCTTTTGTAAATAAGCCTATAAGTAAATTAATAATTTTAGCATTTATATTATATGTAGCACGCGATAATTATATAATAGCTTTATTTTTAGCATTATCTTTACTTGTTACGATATCATTAGATAATTCTTTAAAAATTTCAGAAACAATGTTAAAAGAAAATTTTGAAATTAATTCTAATAATAATAATAATAATTATATTGAAGAAGAAAATAATCAAATAATTGACGAGGAACAATATCCAAAAAATCAAATAATAGAAGAAGAACAATATCCAAAAAATCAAATAATAGAAGAAGAACAATATAAAATAGATAATAATTTAAATTGCGATTCTGATTCTGATTCTGATTCTGATTCTGATTCTAATTCTGATTCTAATTCTGATTCTGATTCTAATTCTGATTCTGATTCTGATTCTAATTCTGATTTTGATTCTGATTCGGATTCTGATTCTGATTCTGATTCGGATTCTGATTTAGAAAAATTTACTAAATTACATTCAGCGATACATAAACTTAAAGGATTCTTACATAAATCTAAAAAATCTAAAAATAAAAATAAAAATAAAAATAAAAATAAAGATAATTAAATTATTTTATAAGTATAATTTAATGCAAACAACTAATACAAATATATTAAAAATTGGTAATATTATAAATACCATAAATACAAATAAATATTTTTATGGAATTTTAATGATATTATTAAATATAGGATCGAGATATATAGAGATTAAATTTTCTAAATCACAAAAACAAATTTTAGGAAGTAAAATGTTAAGAAGAATATTAATATTTACAGTTTGTTTTATTTCGACAAGAGATATAATAGTATCATTAATTTTGACAGCATCATTTATAATTATAGTTTTAAATTTATTTAATGATGAAAGCGAATATTGTATATTACCCAAATCTTTTAGAAATTTAGATTTAAATAAAGATGGAGAAATTTCACCAGATGAAATTAAAATAGCATATGAAACATTAAAAAAAGCAGGAAAAATAACTTAATTTACAATATTATTTATAAATTTACAATATTATTTATAAATTTACAATATTATTTATAAATTTACAATATTATTTATAAATTTATATATATTATATTTATATATATAATGATTTATAATAAAATTATTAATCCAAAGACAAATCGTAAAGTTAATATTAAAAGTAAAATAGGAAAACAAATATTAAATAATTATATTAAATTTTTTAATAAAAATAGTAAAAATAATTTACATGGCGGGGCATTTAAACAATCGGATGTTAAAGATACTATTAAATTGATATATTCACATGGAAACATACCATCGTACAAAGAATCCGTAACATTAAATTCAGGGGATGTGGATGCGGATAAAGAACAAGATTTCGAAGAAGCATACGCTGAAGTTACCCGCGATTATAACGTGGATTGGGATAATTTAAATGAACAAGAAACAGAAAAAATGGAGGGAATATTAGCAGATAAACTATTAAAATTAAAAACATATAATAAAATTGAAGATGTGTTTTTTAAAATTCCATCAAATATCACTATATACATTTCTACACCTGGTATAGATACACTAGCAAGAATTGGAACTTGTGCTGAAAGTGATATAAAAATACTTTTAAAAGAAATGGGTATATATTTTTTTATAGAAGATCCTGCAAAATACAGTGGAGGATTAGGCGAATGGTTGCAATATTTAGGGTTACATGAATCCGGAACAGAGTTTCCCGATTTTTCATTAAGTTTTGGTAGAGATAGAGATTATTTTAATATGTGGAGTCAGGATATTAATAGTAAGGACAGAAAATTAGAACCTTATAGAAAATGGTCACCAGATTTACATTATTCTTTTAAACATATAGTTAATAGTTTACCAAAAGAAAAACATCACCATGTTATATTACATTGCTGTAATCCATTACTTTTGGATTGGACTCCAAGACAAACTAGAATCATTATGAATAAATGGGTACAGATTATGAATAAAGGAAAACAGACTATGACACATTATAGAAAAGTACATCAAAGACCCATTACGCGCAAATATGCACAAGACCGTCATGTTAGCCCACACGATTTGAGTAAAGTAATTGGAAATTCAGAAGGCGTACGAAATGTATGGACGAGAGGGCCACCCATAGAACGACAAGAAGCATATAAAACTTTTATAGCTCCCTCGACAGGCGTCGATGAGCGTGGACAGCGCCGGGAACGTAGGGACCACGCGAAGTCGTGGATGGAATTACTCCCATCAAATGAATTAAAATATTAATCATATATTAATCATATATTTATGCATTATATTTATGCATAAATATTTAATTATAAAATTATTTTTTTCCAATATTGATAGTAACATTTTTGGCTCTTCTTGATCTATTTTTTCTTGAATAACTATCATTTGAATTTACAGAAATATCATCCGAAATATCATCAGTATTTGATTGAAGTTGAGCTAATAAATCATCTACGCCACTTGGCGGTTCTATTTTAGTTGATGTATTTTTAGGCATAGTTGATGAATTATTGAATGGTGTATTTACAGGACCATTATTTTGTTGTTGTCTATTATTTTGTTGTTGTCTATTATTTTGTTGTTGTCTATTATTTTGTTGTTGTCTATTATTTTGTTGTTGTCCATTATTTTGTGGTTGATTACCAGGCGCGTTATCATAAAACATACGGGCAGCAGTTTGTGATTCACCGGACATAGAATTTACCGCTGCATTTGCGAATTGTTTCATCAATTCAGGATTTTGTCTCATAATATCACCCATTCCTGGAAGTGACGATTTAAACATAGTATTAGTTAAATGAAACATAAATGCACTCCCGCCTACCATAAATAATAATTTTAATTCGGGTGCCATTTTAACTTTATCTGAATATTTGTCATGAAGTTCTTCAAATACTTCATCATAATCATTTACATTTTCATGTACGCTTTCGGACCATCCATCTAATTTAACATCAAATGGATCAAATTTATTATTTAAGAATTCTAATCCTGTTACACATGCCATCAACATTTTTTTTTGAAATGCTACTGATTTATCAGAATCTCTTTGAGCTTTAATTTTTTTATATTCAAAGCGCATTTCTTCAATATTAGATGAGTAATTAAATCTTTTAGGCATAGAAATACCTAATCTTTTAATTTTTTCAAATTTCATTAATAAATCTTGTTTTTCTTTTCTCTCAGCCTCAATATCCCTATATGATTTAGGTTTAGGACTATTCCGAACTATATGTGGATAAGAATTAACGTTTTCATTATTATTGCTTTTATTTTGAGAATTTTTAGATATAATAGATATTTTTCCTATATCATTATCTAAACTTTTATTGTATAAACCTTTATTATTTTGGTCTTGTTTATCAACTAATTCTTCTAATTCGAAATCATTAAGTGTAGAATTATTTTCCAAATTGAAACTGATATTTGATTTAATATTACTTTGTTCATCTAAAAGGTCAAATTCCTCAATTCCATCATCATCATCATTTTTTAAATGATTTAAGTTAAATCCTGAATTTAAATCATTATTTTCTTGTTTAATTTTAGGATAATCATTTGATTTTTCTTTAGATTTAATTGGTCTTTTTTTTTCAATATTAGCAATTAAATCTAAACCAATATTAACATTTGCATTATTGCTAGATATTTTAGCAGGCGCTATGTTAAGACTATCTATTGATGAAACTTTATTTATTTTTATATTATTATTATTATTATTTTCAAAAATATTATTAACATTAATATTTTTATGGTCAGTATCTTCAATTATTTTAATATCCATTATTATTTTTAATAGAAAACTATTTTAAATGTTATACGCAATATATACTATATTTCTTTATATAAATAAAAATAATAAAATAAATTATAGATATTAATATTAAAATATTAATTTTTTTTATAAACAGAAATGACATTTTCCATTAGATTATTTGGAATAATATTTGATAAATTTAATTCAGAGGTTAAAACGGGAGTGTTAATTCCTGAATAGAATTTAATATTACTAAAAGGCGATTCTGAACCATTACAAAAATCAAACTTTTTCTTAATAAAATGATAGTCGTCTTTTTTAATATCAGTATTAGAATCTAAAATTAAATCTCTAACTTCGTCTAATGATTTATCATTTGAACTATATATAAGTTTATATAAGTTTCTATTATTAATTTTATCGATTAAAATTCTACATTTATCTAATGATTTATCCGAATTATATTTAATTCTTGTTAAAATATTATCATCAAGATCAATAAATTCATCTGTTTCCAACATACTGGGATAATTGAAAACATCATTTGACTGAAGTAATATATCGCTAATCATAAGTTCTATTGATTTTACAGCTTTATGATTATAGATTTCTTTATGAAATTTATATCTTGTATAATACATATCAAATATATCATTTGAAACATTTTTGTGATAGAAAATTGTATTATTAATTATTTTAACTTTATTACATAATCGGTTATAATCAAAACCATAATTAAATCCAATATGGTAAGGATCTCGCATAAGATAGTCAAATTTATCAACATCTATAGAATTAACTTTATTTGCTACAATTTGATTATAATAAATATCGTTGTTAATATTTGGATCAATACAATTTTTAATAAAATCTATATCATATCCAGTAAATTTTTTATAATTCATTTTTTTACATAAATTTTCAAATATTTTCAATGATCTTACTTCGTGATCTTTAAATATATTTCCAGGACATAATTTATATAATACATTATGATCAAAACTATGTGAAAATGGACCATGACCAATATCGTGAAAAAGTCCAGCGATTTTAACATTTCTAATAATTTTTTTTTTTGATTCATCAATACGTATATCTGAATTTTGAAATAATTTATTTATAAATTTTTCAGATAAATATCCAACACCTAAAGAGTGTTCAAATCTCGAATGACACGCGCTTGGAAATACTTCATTTAATGAACCTAATTGTTTAATAGATTTAAGTCTTTTAAATTCACGAGTGTCAATAAGTTTCATATCATCTTCTGAAAATTCAATATAATTATAAATAGAATCTTTTATAAATTTTGACATGTTTTTAAGTTTTTTAAATAAATATAATTAAATATTATATTTCAAATTTAAATTTATATCATATTTAAATTTAAGTTTGAAATATTAACCGCCAAATTAAGGATGAGGAGGCGTTAAGCCCCAAAAATTAGCGGGAGTTAAGTTTTCTTCTGGATAACCAGAATCTCTTAATATTTTTTCTTGTGTTCTTATTGGCATATCTTCTCTGCCTGCATAAAACATAGGATTTTCTCTAGCTCTTGTATTTTTAATAGCTGGTGGATAAGTACACATTCTAAAGGGAATACCATTACCTAATTGAATAGTATGGATTTTATCACTTCCACAAAGCTTGATATGACAACATGGCTCAACACATACAGTTCCTAATCCAATATAATATGAATTAGGATATCTTATATTAAATTTAAAATATCCATTTTCCGCCATAACAGAACCTCTATTGGGTGTGTTTTCATATGCGATTGATGGATTTGTATAAGGCAATCCAGAACCAGTATATGATGTAGTATATGTGGGCGGATTGGGTGCCCAAAATAAAATTTTAGAATTTCCCAATTCATCAATTTTTCCCTTAACCGTAAATTCTCCTTCGCCTGAATCTAAAACAACACCTTTACAATTTATATTTTTTGAATTCCAATTATCACACATATCTATATTATATATATATAAATAAATCTTAATTAAAATTACATATTAAATGGTTGAGGATCTCCGCCTCGCATAGCATCGCCACCGCCTGGGACAGTTTTTCGGGATAATTTACCTTGTGCTTTTTTATCAACATGATTATAATAGTTAAATAAACTACCAGAGTCCGCACAACAGTTATAAGATTGATTAACAGGTAAAGATTTAGGCCAACTATTACATGATGAACTATTATCAGAATATTTTCTTCCAATACCTAAACCATTTTTATTTACAAAATCTACATTACATGATTTAGCATCACATTTTTGCATAGATTGTTCGGGTAACATTGTTCCAGTGTTATAAGGTTTTTCACATGGTCCACAGCAATTTTTTTTACAGGCATGTGTTCTATTTAAATTAATTAATTTATTAGCATTATGTGTTAAAAATGTTCTATATTGAAAAGAATTAATTGTTGCATTATTTGAGCGTACTAAATTATTAACATGGCAATTGGGTCTATAATCAGTAAAATGTCTTCCATCATCCATTCTTGGAGGACATTTGAAATATTTATTATTACTCGTTTTATAACATGATTGTGATTGCATTATTATATTATAGATATATATATTTTTTTTATAAAATATAAAATATAATTTATTTTCTTAAAATATAAATTCATCTATTTTCCTAAAGATAAATTAAAATTGGAATTTTTAAGAATATTATTTTCAAATAGTCTTTCTAATAATTGTTCTTTTCTACCTTTAATTTTTAAATTATTATCTCTACACAATTGTTGAAATTGCTTAACAGTATAAATACTAAGATAATGTTCTATTTCTTTTTTAGAATTAATACCAATATTTTCATTTATATTTTCACTTATATTTTCACTTAATTTATTATTTTGTGTACTTAATTGTCTAATATTTTCAATAGAATGTTCATCACTTAAATGTTCAATAGAATGTTCAATGTTTTTATTAGATTTTTCATTATCATTTATGTCACTTAAATGTTCAATAATTTCATTAGAATTTGTATCATCACTTTCATCATTTAAATGTTCAATAATTTCAGACATGGCATCATTTCCATCACTTAAATATTCATCACTATCATCACTTTCAGTTATATCATCACTTTCAGTTATATCACCACTTTCAGTTATATCACCACTTTCAGATATATCATCACCTCCTTCACTTAATTGTTCAATAATTTCATTATCAACAACACCTTCAATATCGCTTTTTCCATTTAATTGTTCAATAATTTCATTATCATCGCCTCCTTCAATATTACTTCTTTCACTTAATTGTTCAATAATTTTATTATCATCAATAATTTCGTTATTATCGTCATGTTTTATTAAAGTATTATCTATATTATTATTAACTTCATTTTCAATATCAGTAAAATCAATATCACTATCAATATTTGAATGATTATCCATGATATTGTCAATTTCATTTATTTCGTTATTAATTTCATTAATATCATTTTGAAGTTTTACAATATCTTTTTTTGAATTAATATTGTCATGGTTTAATGGATTAACATCTTTAGTATTTATTGAAGGATTAGAATTAATTAATGATTTAGAAGGATTAATTAATGATTTAGAATTTATTGGAAGATTGGGATTAATTACTGATTTAGAAACATTAATGGATGATTTAGAAGAATTAATGGAAGAATTTTTAGTAGAATTATGATGTAATGATGGTGTATTTTCATATTGACTTTGGTATTTAATAACATTTTTAGGATATGAACTAGCTCTTAATTCTCTTAATTGAATTAATAATGAATTTAATAATGAATTATTTTTTTTGGTTTCCCAATAAATAAAAAATAACCCAGTAGCAACGAATGACGCTAAAACTAGTAGTTTTGTGTTTATCATTTTAAATAATAAATGAAAAAAAAAGGAATTTTTAAACACAGAATATTATATGTTGTCTGTAATATATTATTTTCTATATTGATATTATAGAATGCTTAATTTAAATATAGATGAGGAATATAAACCTATGATAAATGATTTAATAAAATTTACAGTAATGTTTTTAGTTATAAATATTTTAATGTATATAAGTAATCCTAAAACAAATAAAATAATGAGTGAAACATTTTTAAAACTAATGATTTTTGCGTTATTGGGCTTGTCTACATATTGGTTAATTGTAAAAAATTTAATTGAATTAAATTAATATTATATTTATATATAATATAATGAATAATAATTACCCAGATAGTTTTTATATAAATTGCGCAAAATCTGTACCTTGTGATACTCCTGGTCCAGGATGTGAATTATCAAACCTTAAAAATATAAATCCCAAAAAGAAATTGATAAAAAAAAGAAATGTAACTAAAGAACATAAAATAAATAATAATAAATTATACAAATATAGGATAAATGATACTATAAGTACTCATTGTATGCCATATAAACCTATACAATCATTAATTCAATCAAGTGATATAGATTTTCCATCTTCAAATTCTAAAAAATGGTCTAATTATAGAAGTTACGGTAATTTAGTAATAGGATCAAGTGATAATTCTAATAATATTTATGGTAAAATAAACCCATGGAATAGAATAGAAAAGTTAAATTGTCCTTATAACACGAATGTAGATGTAAATATGGCATGGAATATGAATAATGTTAAAGTTAAAAGAAGTTAAAGAAGTTAAAAGAAATTAATAGATTTTTCAATAGATTTTATTTTATTATTAATTTTATTACCATAGTCGCATTTTAAAAATTTAATATTTGACCATAGAATTGAATTATGAATAGCTTCATCTAATTCAATTTTATTTGTAGGTTCTAAATTAACTATAAACCACATTCTTTCATAAAATATATCATCCGATTCAAATTTAATTTTTTTAATATTATAGGATATACCATTTTTTTCAAGAATCATATTTAATTGTTATTATTAAAATTTTAAATTAATAACAGTCAAATTTAAAAATTTAATATATAAATTTAGTTAGAATATGCGAGACCACCCATACCACTCATAATTCTTAAAACATTGTAGTTAGTAGCATATACTCTTACTTTAGCGCTTTCTTTAACAGTTTCACTAGTAACTTTGAGTTGTAAAGTAGCATTATCAATTCTGGAAAAATTGCATGTTCCAGAAGGTTGATGTTCTTCAGGTTTTAAACCAAAAGAATATACATTAATTCCCAACGCAGGCGTATTAGTGTGATGTTGATAAGGTTGAACATAGTTGAAATAATCACCTTTTCTTTCTTGGAATCTATCATGACCATTTAATTGTAATTTACATGTATCAACTGGGTTAAGCCCTCTATCGAAACTCTCTAATAATTTAGGGGAAACTCCTAATGAACTCTGTAATAATCCACCATTGTCGATAGATGTGGGTTCTACGCCTAAACCTAAGTCCAAGGGTCCTGATAAACCTAATCCTAGAGGATCCATTGGAGAACCAGTAATAAAAGATTGATCCACTCTATCCGAAAAGTTAAAGAATTGTTTTACAGAATCGTTAGTAACTTGGTTACTTTGAACAACCCAAATTAATTCTTTTACAGGATGATTGAAATTCAATTTGATTTTATTGTTAGTTGATGAAATGGATTCTTCACCAGTAAATTGAAGTTGTTCAATCAAATATTCATGACTTACTTGCGCAAATCGTCTTCTTTCATCAGTGTCAAGGTAAATATAATCAACCCAAAGAGATGTATCTTGAAGAGACAACATATTATTTTTG
>Ga0209425_10007089_pt1 | contig 10605 bp, 9 predicted proteins | sample COG_05_FD_184749 | JGI IMG/M metagenome (GOLD analysis project Ga0209425, IMG submission 184749) | Pelagic Microbial community sample from North Sea - COGITO 998_met_05 (SPAdes) (version 2) | ecosystem: Environmental > Aquatic > Marine > Neritic zone/Coastal water | place: Helgoland, sampling... | reverse complement strand
AATGTTATTTTTAATTTTAAAAGTTGCAGAGTATTTTTGGAAAGCAGATAAACAATCTAAAAATATTTTAAATGTTATAGAATTAGCTAATAAAATTAGCTCTCAAACGGTTGATATTTATAATAGTGCTAAAAAAGCTCAAGACTCATTTAAAAAAACATCAGATGGCATCACGGAAGTAATGGACAAAATTAAAGACGGCAAAGGAAGTCTTCTGAGTAAAACTTCAAAAATAAATAAAATTGGTGGGCTTACTCCTAAAAAGCTTCCACCAGCTGATGTAAATGAAGATGATAATGAGGATAATGAAGATGATGATGAGGATAAAAACAATGGATAAAAAAACAAATTTCCCTGACCTTGAAATATTGCCTCCACATAATCATTTCAAACATTTTTTAGATTGGCTGATAAGCAAACCAAGAAATATAATAGAGGATTATTTTAGAAAAAATTTTCCAGATAAAAATCTAGAATTAGAACTTTTGAAAATGAATTTAGAATTGAAAGAATATGAATTGACTCTTTTAAAGAAAGAAATACAAGAAATAAGAAAATATTCTAATCTTTTGTAAAAAAGATATATAAATTCAAAAAATATGAAGCAAATTATTATAAAAGATTATGAGACATCAGACGGCCGAGTTAATTTTGGTCAAGTTATACAGGCAGGAATTTTAATTACTGATGATAAGTTAAAAATTAAACAAAAGCATGAATTAAGATGTAGACTAAAGCCCAATGTTATTCCATCTATAGGTGCAAGCTTAGTACATCGCGCAACGGTTGATCAACTTAAGAATTCAAATATGTCTCACTATCAAATGACAATGGAACATTACAAGATTATTAAAGATTCAACAAAAGACAATCCAAGTTTTATAACAGGCTTTAATAATATAGCTTTCGATTTGGAATTCACACGTAGAATGTATTTTAAAAATTTAATTCCAGATGTTTATCAAACAAATACAAATGGAAATAAACACCTGGATATTTTAAATGTGGCTAGAGCATCAAAATTTGCAAATAACAATGTCTTCAAAACAATTCTTTCAGATAAAGGTAGAGATTCATTTAAACTTGCAGACCTTTGTAAAGCAAATTCAATTGATAATGGTACTTCACATGATGCTATAACAGATTGTCTTAACACTATTTCTTTAGCTGAAATTATTTATAAAAAAACACCTGATATTTGGAATGCTGCATTATCGACAACTTCTAAGAAGGATGTAGAAAATTTTATTTTAAAAAATAAAGTTTATACTTCATTAGAATATTTTTATGGTAGATCAGTCCCTTTTGCTTGTCACCATATCTTATTCCATGAGCAATACAAATGGAGTATAAATTGGGATTTAAAAGTTGACCCATCAAAATATTTAGAGATGGACAGACAAACATTAGCAAAAGCTATTGATTCTTCTCCTAAAATTATTAGAACAGTAAGGCAAAATAAATCGCCCGTTTTACTAAATTCAGACTACGCTTTAAAAACAGATAGTTATTCAAAGATTACAAAAAATGAAATTAATAGAAGAGTAAAAATCTTAGATGATAATCCAAAATTTATTGAATTAATTGGCTCAATCCTTTCAGATAAAGCAAAAGAGAAAATGTCAATGGATCAAACTGAGCTGCTTCACGAAGAAACTCTCTATGCAGCCGGTTTTGCTAGCGAAAAAGACAAAGTATTAATGAATAAGTTTCATGAGGTAGATTGGAAAGAGAGAGTAAATTTAATTGATAAATTTTCAGAGGAACGCTTTCAATATTTTGCTGAATGTTTGATATATGAAGAAAGTCCAGAGTCATTACCTAAATCAGTTTATAATAAAATTCATAGAAGTTTTGCACAACGTCTTTTGTCTACTAACAAAGAGAAGTGGGAAACAACAGCAAGTTTTTTTAACGAGGTAGATAACTTACGTGAAACTAAATATAAAGATAATCCTGAAATGCTTGAGGTAATTGAAGGTTATAATAAGCACGTTATGGAGATACAATCTAAATTTGAAAGCGCCTAATATTGCAATACTTTAAATGAAAAAGAATTTTCATTCACCAACGATGCTTACAAAATATATTAATTGTAAGCATATAATCTCAAATGAATATTACGAAAAATCTCTGAAGCTAAAAAAAAATAAAAGAACTATTACTGATAGCTTAAGAATGGATAAAGGACTTGAGCATGAAGATTTATATTTTCAAAATCTTAAGAAAAAATATTCTAAAGTTAAAAATATTAAATCACTCAAAAATCTTACAAGAAAAGAAAAGATAGATGAAACGATAAAATATTTAAAAAAAGGATATGAACTTATCTATGGAGGATGGTTAGAGTCTGGAGAATGGGTTGGGGAAATAGATTTTTTAGAGATTAACAGGAATTTGAAATCAAAACTTGGAGATTTTAGCTATGAAATTTCTGATACCAAGAATGCTTTAAAGGTAAAAGGAATAAATATATATCAACTTGGAATTTATGTTGATTTACTTAAAGATGTACAGGGAATTCTTCCAAAGAACTTTTATTTTATTTTAAAGGATAAATCAAAACAAAAAATAAAACTCACTGAAGTATATGAAACTTATTTATATCATAAAAGAAATTATGAGAAATTTTTATCTGATGGTATTAAAAAAACAGTACCTGAAAAATGCTCTTATTGTAATTTTTGTGATTGGTCAGATCAATGTCAAAATGAGTGGGAAAGTAAAAGGCATGTTAATCAAATTTTAGGAAATAACAAAAAAGATTGTCAAAAATTTATTTCAAGTGGAATAAAAACCTATGATGCAGTTGCAAAATTAAATCCACAAAAAAAAATTGGAGGATTAAGAGAAGAAATAAAAATAAAAAGGATCGAACAGGCTAAACTTCAACTAGAAGCAGAAAAAGAAGGTTCTCCAAAATTCAAATATATAAAAGAAAATTTTTTTTTAAATAAGGGTTTTAATCTTTTACCAGAGCCTACTAAAAATGACCTCTTTTTTGACATAGAAAGTGTTCAAGATTGGGTCTATCCAGGAAAATTAGAGTACCTATTTGGATTATACTTTGAAGAAAATGAAAAAAAAGTTTTTAAAGCCTTTTGGGCACACAATAAAAATGAAGAAAAACAAAGTGTAATTAAATTTTTTAATTTTATTAAAGATTATTTTAAAAAATATCCAAAAGCAAAAATTTATCATTATGCATCTTACGAAATTACTGCGCTAGAGAGATTAACATCAATACATAAAGTGCATGGTGTAGATTATGACCATTATTTGAATTTAGGTAAATTTGTTGATTTATTTAAAGTGGTCAAACAAGCTATTTATGTTTCCCAAAAAAGTTATTCAATTAAAGAAATAGAAAAATACTATGATTTTAAACGAACAGGTGAAATTAAAAAAGGAGATGTTTCTGAGGAGTTTTACATTCAATGGATGCAAAACAAAGACCAAGAATTATTAAATAAAATCGAGGAATATAACAAACAAGACTGTATATCTACCTTTAGACTCAGAAAATGGTTATTAAGAATTAAGCCAAAGGAAACACGATGGTTTGTTCCAGAAAAAGAACACATGGAGATAAGACCTTTCGAGGAAATTTTGTTAAAATATCAAGAGAGGTTTAAAAACTTTAAAGGCAAAGAAACTAAAATAAGCATATTGCTTTCTGATATTATTGGTTTTTATAATAGAGAACAAAAACCTCAGTGGAGACAACATTTTGATAGAAAAGATTTATCAGATGATGAGTTGATAGAAGATAGAGAATGTATTGCAAACATGAAGCTTACATCTGTATTTAAAGATAAGAGATCTTTTGTTTATAAATATATTTTTCCAGATCAAGAATACAAACTTAAAAAAGGAAGAAGGGTTATAATTGCAAATAATACTGATCCAGAAAGATCCGATTATGCAGGTACGATACAAGATTTAGACCAAATTAAGCGAACACTGTTGCTAAGAAAAGGAATATCCAAGGAAGAAAAAAAGTTACCAAGAACCCTAAGTATTGGGGAAAAGGTAATGGAACATGAGAGATTTGAAAACTTAAATAAAAATATTTATAGATTTTGTGACAATATATTAGATGAAAAAAAAGGTTTTGATGCAATTAAAGATTTCTTGAACAGAAGTATTCCAAAAATAAAAGGGAAAAAATTAGGAGATAAGATAATTGAAACAGGAAATTTTAATAAAGAAATTCCAAAAATTATTATGAACTTACAAAATTCATATTTATATTTACAGGGCCCACCTGGATCAGGCAAAACCTATCAAGCAGCAAATTCAATTTTAGAGTTATTAAAAAATAAGAAAAAAATTGCTATAACAGCAAATTCACACAAAGTAATTCACAATCTTTTAGAAAGAGTTGAAAAACTAGCCGATGAAAAAAAATTTATATTTCAAGGATTGAAAATGGGAAACTATGATAATGAAGATTCATTTTATGATGGTAAATTTATAAAAACAGAAAGAAATGAAAAAAAATATATTGATGCATTTAAGGAAAAAAAAATACTTCTATTTGCGGGTACAAAATATCATCTATCTCAATGGTATTATAAAAATGAAATAGATTTTCTTTTTGTAGATGAGGCATCTCAAATTTCTATTGCAGATTTAGTTGCTTTAGGTGGCATTTCAAAAAATATTATTTTAGTAGGTGATCAAATGCAATTAGGACAGCCAACTCAGGGATCTCATCCAGGTAATTCTGGTGACTCAGTATTAGACTTTTTATTACAAGGTAAAGATACAATTTCAGACAATAAAGGCATTTTTTTAAATAAAACATTTAGATTACATCCAAATATTAATAATTTTACCTCTGAAAACTTCTATGAGAATAAACTTTTAATAAATGAAAAAAATATTAATCGAAAAATCTCTTATAAAAAAAATAGTATAATAAAATCTGACGGTATTCATACAATACTTATGGATCATAAAGATAGGTCGCAAACAAGTTTAGAAGAATTGAATATTATAAAAAAATTAATGGGACAATTAATTGATTGTAAATTTACAGATATTAATAAAATAGAAAGAAAAATTACAATTGATGATATATTGATAATTACACCTTTTAATGCTCAAGTGAATTTTTTAAAAGAAAGATTAGAAAAAGGAGCAAAATGTGGAACTATAGACAAATTTCAAGGAATGGAAGCACCAATTACAATTATTAGTATGACATCATCGTCAGTAGAAGATCTACCGAGAAATAAAAAATTCTTTTTTAATAGAAATAGGTTAAATGTTGCAATTTCAAGAGCTCAATGTTCATCAATAATTCTTTTTAATCCACGATTATTAGAAACAGCACCTGTAGATTATGAAGAATTTAAATTAATCAACAATTTTCAAAAATTGATGAAATTTCAAATCAAAACTGATAATATTTAGTTTATGGATCATAACCCCTACAAATTAAACTTGGTTGAAAAAAAACCAGCAGATTACTTAGAGGCAGAAGAATTTAAAAATTTTTTAGCTAAAAATAAAATACCTATAAAAAGAATGGATAATTTACCGCGATTTGCTAATCAAAATAATATAGAAATGAAAAAACTTACTAGAGAAGGGTCAGCTGGTTCAGTTCCAACTATATTTAAAACACCAAATTCTACACAAGTAAAAAACATACTAGAAAGTATGAAAAATAATAACAACAGTGTTTTAGGAAAAGAGTTGTTAAAAAAAAAAAAAGAAAAAATATTAGAAATATTTGATAAAACTGAAGACAAACAAGAAACAAGAACATCAATTGCGGACAAAGTTGCGAAAAGTTTAGGTGTAAATTGTAACAGAAAGTTAGTAAGAACCGTTTTAGATGCTAAAAGATCATCTAAATTAGATAAGTTAAAAAAAATTTCTTAAAAATACCAATTTAATAATCTAATTGACGACTATTAGTCGTTTGACATTGTAGTAAAAAAATTTATTACTAAATTAATAATTAGAAAGGATATTTTATGATTGAATTTAAAGATGAAATGTTTGAAACAACAATTAAAAATGAGGATGTCTCAGTTGTTCAATTCTCAGCGTCATGGTGCTCACCATGTAAGCAGCTCAAACCAATTATGGAAAAACTTTCGGAAGAATATAAAGGAAAAAGTTTTTATATAGCGGATATTGAGACAGATGGAATTAATACCGCCTCGGCGGCCGGTATAAGAGGGGTTCCTACGGTAATTATTTATAAGAAGGGAACAGAGACCAGCAGAATAGTTGGAGGTGTGCCGGAGGGTAAGATGAAGGAATTCCTTGACGAAAATATTTAATTTGTTTTTAAAACTTCTGACGCTAAATACAAAGATCCTGTAATAATCAACACATCATTTTTATTTAATGATATGGATTTGATTGCTTCTTCTATACTTTCTTTATACTGAACATTTGGAATAGAATTAAATTTTTCCTTTAACTTTTTACCGTCAATTGCACCAGGAGTATTCGGAATATCAATCGTAGTAATAGACTTTATGTTTTTAAAATAACTGATGTATTCTTTATGATTTTTGCTTTGCATCATGCCTATGATCGCATGTATATCACAATTTAAGCTTTTAAGATATTTACTTAGAACTTCAGCCCCACCCGGATTATGAGTTGCATCACAAATCAGTATGTTGTTTTTAACTAATTCTTTAAGTTTGCCTTGTTTAATTTCTTCTAATCTAGCAGGATTATATGCCTTTTTTACACCCTCAATAATATGTTGATCCTTAATGTTAAAATATTTTAAAGTTCTTAATGTAGCTATTGCCGTAGAAGCATTTTCTAATTGAAAATCACCTTTAATACTAGGCTTTGGAATCTTTAATGAACCATATTGATCTTCATAAAAAAAAAAATCATTTTCTTTTAAAACAAAATTATAATCTTCACCATGAAATATTTTTTTTGCAGAATTGTTTGAAATATTTTTTTTAATACATTCAATAATTTTTTTTGAGCTTTGTTTAGCAACTATAATATTAGAGTTGAGTAGGGATGAAGTTTTTTCGTAAATAATTCTTTCAATAGTTCTGTCATTTTCTGGCAACCAGTCGAGGTGATCATAAGATATTGACGTAATACAATTAGCAAGATTTTTTTTTAGTATGTTCACTGCGTCGTGGCGGCCAAATAATCCAAATTCTGCTAGCACAATATTATCCTGATACTTCATACAGCCTAAAAAAAATCCAGCTGTGAGAGCTTCGAAGTAACTTAAGGGTTTGCCATTATTAACCTCATCAACTTCATTTAATAAAGCAGCTAGATCATCATCACTAATTATTTCATCGTTATATACAAATCTTTCATTTATACTAACGACATGAGGAGAAGTATAAACATTACATTTATAATTTGCTTCTTTTAATATTGATCTTAAAAACGAAATTGTACTACCCTTACCATTAGTTCCACAGACTTGAATACAATTTATTTTATCTTGAGGATTTCCTAAATCTGCCATTAAGAGACGTACTCTCTCAAGACTAAGATCGTCGATCTTATGACTATGCAGTTTTTGAAATTTGTTGAATATCTTCTGAAGTTTCATTTATTTCTTCAGTGCTTATAGAATTTTTCTTTAATAATATAGATAATAATTTTCCAATTTCCTCATTGAGATCTTTTCTATGACAAATTAGATCAATAAAGCCGGCCTCTAAAACGGCTTGAGAAAGCTGAAAATTTATTGGAAGCGTTTCTTTAACGGTTCCCTGGATAACTCTCCGACCGGCAAAGGCAACGGTAGCACCAGGTTCAGCTATATGAATATCACCTAACATTGCATAACTGGCCGTTATGCCGCCTGCAACAGGGTCTGACATAATAACAATATAGGGTAAGCCAGCTGCTTTTACTTCATTAATGGCCAGTGTGGCGCGTGGCATTTGTGAAAGGCTTATCATACTAGCTTGCATTCTCATGCCGCCGCCTTGAGCAACAATAATTAGTGGTTGTTTATTTTCTATTGCATGCATAGCTGCATAAAGAATAGCTTCTCCTTCTGCTGCTTCAATACTTGCACCCATGAATGAGAAGTCAGAGGCAACTACTGTGCATTTGATTTTATTAATTTCCCCTGAAGCTACTACCATGGAACAATCTAAGCCCGTCTTTTTACGAGCACTTTTTAATTGATCAATATAAGGTTTAGCAGCAACAAATTGAAGTGGATCATCTTTAGGAATTGGTGTTTTAAAAGTTTTGTAAATTCTTGAGTCGAATAAATATCCAAAGCGTTCTGCTGGAGTTATTTTAAAGTGTTTTGAGCAATATGGACATGTATGATAATTGCTTGCTATTTCTTTTTTACTGATTAATCCTTTGCAACATGAAACATAATTACTTTTTGCTAATTCCTCTTTAGTAGCACGTTTTCGAATTGCAGCTTTAATTCGTTCTCCAGCCTTTAGTACTTGGTTAAGCCAATTTACCATTTAAATAATTTCTTTTTTTAATTTATTGATCATTCTATCTAATTTTATGACAGGATTGTGTTTTTTTTTGATAGCATTTGTAATGATTTTTGAGTTTAGTGATCCCACCACAACTCCATTGGCTGATTTAAATTTTGATATATTTTTATCTGTGATACCAAATCCAATTACACAATTTTTACCCTTAGCTAAATTTTGAATTTTTTTATAGTTTTGAAGTATATCTTTTGGGGCAACTTTCAATTTACCACCTGTCGTATTACTCTGGCTAATGTAATAAATCATTGTGTCGCTATCTTTTATGATCTGTTTCATTCTAGATTTAGAAGTAGTAGGGCTCAATAGTTGTACAAATACAATTTTATTTTTTTTACATTTTTTTGCAAAAGCTTTATTTTCTGGATGGGGAAGATCTACAATGATTAAACCTGAAACACCTGATTTTTTACACATCTTAATAAATTTATTTTCATTAAACTGTAAAATTAAATTCCAATAACCCATTAAAATTACTGGTCTTGGATATTTTGATTTTTTAAATGCTTTTATAATCTTAAATGTTTCATTAAGATTAATTCCAGCCTGTATTGCTCTGTGAGCTGATGTTTGAATATCACCACCATCGGCAATGGGAGTGGAAAAAGCCATTCCCGATTCTATGATATCCACGTTCTTTGATATAGCTTTTAATATATCTAACGATTTCTTTTTTGTGGGGTCTCCAGCTACAGTATAAGTTAGTAGGGCCGGTCTTCCCTCAGCCTTACATTTTTTAAATGCCTGATTTATTAAGGAAGCAGTCATTAGTATTTACCCAACCTTTTTTTAATAATATTTTTGTCCTTCAAGGCGTCCCCACAACTATTTACTATAATTACCGTATCCTTTGAAAGTTTTGGAGCAATAGCAATTGCCCGAGCAAATGCATGTGAGGGTTCGAGAGATGGATTAATTTTATTTTCAAATTTTCTAATTAACTTATATGCATTAAGAGCATCTTCATCGGTTTGTGAAACATAAGATGCTCGCCCCACAGTTTTTAAAAAACAATGGAGTGGCGAAACGCCTGGGTAATCTAAACCAGCACTGATTGACTCTGTTTCAGCTATTTGTCCAAATTTATCCTGGCAGACCATTTGTGCTGCACCATGGAGTACTCCAATTTTAGAATTATTACTTAAGGGAGCAGCATGTTTTTTTGAATTTTTTGGACCTCCAGCCTCTATCCCCTCAAAACTAATCTGACTTTTATCATAATCCATAAACTCACTCCATAAGCCATAGGCAGACGAACCACCTCCAACACAATTTAAAAGTTTAACTCTCTTTGGAATTTTACCAAATTCTTCAATCATTTGTTTTTTTAGTTCTCTCGAAATTTGAGCAGTAGACCAGCCACAGATCTTAACGAAAATATTTGCAGAAACTGTAGATCCTACTCCTAAATGAACTTTTTCATGATTGGCTACCCAGAATCTCATTACTTCAGAAACAGCATCCACCAATGTCTGACTTCCTGTATAGACAGGCACGATCTCAGCACCATTTTTTTTCATTGCATCAACATTTGGTTTTTGACGCAGAACGTCTCGGTGGCCCATAAATACTTTGCATTTCAATCCGAAATGTTTAGCAGCAATAGAAAACATCTTACCATTATAACCGGCACCCGTGTCGGTCACAAGATAGCTTTTACCCATTTTTTTACAAAGCATTGCAGCTGTTATTGCGCCGTAAATTTTATGTGCACCGCCACGAGCTGCAGATACTACTTTGGCATATATTTGTGCTCCACCTAAATGATTAGTTAAATTTTCTAATTTAATAAAAGGGGTTGGGCCTTTATGCACCCAATTATTGTAGTAATAATCTCTCTCAGCTAAAAATTTTTTATCTTTTCTTAATTTTTCAAATTTGATTGTTAAATCATCTATGGGTTTTTTTAGGGTTTCCGGGATGTAAGATCCACCAAATTTACCACCCCAAAAGCCAAGTTTGTCGTGCTGATCTATTAATGGAATTCCTTTTTTAAGTTTCATTGTTTAGTTGTTCTATCTTGTTTAAAAATATATCTATTTTGGATTTATCTTTTATCCCAGAAGTTTCTAGACCCCCAGATATATCTATAATATCTGCTATTTTTTTATAT
>Ga0209425_10007086_pt1 | contig 10607 bp, 10 predicted proteins | sample COG_05_FD_184749 | JGI IMG/M metagenome (GOLD analysis project Ga0209425, IMG submission 184749) | Pelagic Microbial community sample from North Sea - COGITO 998_met_05 (SPAdes) (version 2) | ecosystem: Environmental > Aquatic > Marine > Neritic zone/Coastal water | place: Helgoland, sampling... | reverse complement strand
GGTTTGCCGAGTGCTCCAATCTATAGTGCAACAAAAGCTTGGGCACGTTCTTATGGTGAAGCTCTAAGGGGATCTTTATTATCAAAGGGTATTCACGTCAGTGTTATTTGTCCCGGTTTTGTCAGTAGTCGCATCACTGATTATAATAATTTTTACATGCCACTCAAAAAAGAACCTTTTGAGGCTGCAGATATAATAATAAAAGGTCTTGAAAAACAAAAAGCTCGTATTGCCTTTCCGGCAACACTATATTATTTGATGATCATACTATCCATAATACCTCCTTCACTAATAGACACTGCTTTAAGTTGGTTACCTAAAAAAGAATAAATTTCAGTACTATTATCCTTCCATTTATTGAAATTTACTAAGGTAATGCCATTAATGATTTTACCTTTCTCCACCTTGTAACATTTCTATTATGATCAGCTAAGTTCTGTGCAAAGGCATGACCTCCAGTCCCATCAGCTACAAAATATAGATCTTTGGTTTTATCCGGATTAAGAACTGCCAATATCGAAGCTAATCCTGGATTAGTAATTGGATTGGGAGGCAAACCATTTATTCGATAGGTATTATAAGAATTCTCTTGTTTAAGATCTTTTCGGGTCAAACGACGTTCTAATTTTCTTTTTCCGAGAGTTATCCCAAAAATTACTGTAGGATCAGATTGAAGTCTCATATTTAACCTAAGTCTATTTAAAAAAACTGAGGCTATTCGAGCACGTTCGGAATCAATGGAAGTTTCTTTTTCGACAATTGAAGCTAGAGTAATAACTTCATTTAGATTTTTAAATGGCAAATCTGACCTACGTTCCTTCCATAATTTAAGAGATTTTTTTTTCATTAACACCCGCATTCTATTTATTAACTCTTCTCGAGAGTCACCAAAATTGAAATGATATGTATCGGGAAATAGTTGACCCTCTAATTTAGGAGCAATAGCAGTGCCAACTAAACCACTTGTTTCATTGATAACCTTAGTGGCCTCGAGATTATTCATGCCCTCAGCAATCATTAGTTTACGGGTCAATTGTTTACCACTTTTCAAAATCTTAAAAATATCTGCCATACTTGCCGATTTTGGGAAAGTAAATTCGCCAGCTTGTAGGGGCATCTTCCTATTAATAGTACGAGCTAAAACTCTAAATATTATTGGCCTATCAATTATTTGATTATTAAATAGTATTTGGCTGATTTGCTCTACCCCTACACCTTTTGGAATAATTAAAACTACATTTTTGGAGTTAGGACCCACATTAAAATATGTTAAAAAACAAGATAATGTAAAAAGTGATAAGATAAACAATAAGATGCAAGAAAAAAGGATGAATATCTTCCTAAAATTTATCATTTTTGATACTCAAATTTAATTATGAGAGAATTTTTATTTTTGCCCAAAGTTAATCTCATTTGAAAAAAATATTCTGACCAGTATTAACTTATTTTTTATATTTAATTAATTTAATACTTCAATTTGTTAATAGACAATACTGGTTAATCACCTCTGAAACTATATTATGCTTATCTCTAGATCCAAAGAAAAAAACTGAAATTACCAATGTTACAGAAGAAATATACCAGTTACAGGTAAGTTATAAAAAAATTTACAACCGTTATTTTAATAGCACCTCCAATCAGCTTAAAAATAATTTCAAGAAATTTAAGCAATCGACATAAAATAAAACATTCTAGGTTTATAAAAATCGTCGCATCAACCGATTTGCCGCTAATGCCATTCGGGGAAAGCGCTATAATGTGGCCCTCATAGCATTACATTTTATAAAAATCGTTTTTTCGTATATTTTTACACCGATATTTAGCTTCAAGATATTAAAATTTTGGATATATTAATACTCTAAAAAAAAAGCTTTTATCTCGGTATTCGATAAAATATTTAACTGGAATTTTATTTAGTACTTAATGTGCATAATAAAATTATCTTTTAGGCATGATTATCTATTCATACTGTACGTTTTATTATAAATTGTTTTTATGTTAACTGAGACTTCAAGTTTCGCGGTCATAATCTACTAGACAGTGCTTAATTTCAAATAATTTTAAAGTAATCATTATACCGAAATTTGCTATTTTTAACAGGTCCGATACCCACAATAAGCGTCGATGAGAATGGATAAAAAAACAGTTAGTCCCGTAACTTTATGAGGTTTTTTTCTCAGAACCAACGTAATCCAGTTATTAATACTTCCCGCGATCCGAAGAAATTTCAAAAATTTAAATCAACTAAATATTACACTTGCGAAGAAAGAAAATCTACGGCATCTTTAACAGTCAAGATTTTTTCAGCCGCATCATCTGGTATTTCGCAACCGAACTCTTCTTCAAAAGCCATAACTAATTCCACAGTATCCAAACTATCTGCACCTAAATCGTCGATAAAGCTTGCCGTATCGGTCACTTTGTCTTTCTCAACTCCCAAATGCTCGACGATAATTCCTTTTACTCTTTCGGCAACATCACTCATTTTTCTACCTCAACATAATTAAATTAAAATCAATACTAAAAAACTTAGATAATAGAGTTTTTGTTCATTTTGTTCTCGTAACACACTTTTTTTTATATTACCAGCATTGGGATCACCCCTGTCCAAAATAAAATACTTGTAATAAAACAATTAAATCATTGCCATCCCACCATTAATATGCAGTGTTTGACCGGTTATGTAACTAGCCTCGTCACTTACAAGAAACAATACGCAAGAAGCTATATCTTCCACCACACCAAATCTTCCAGCAGGGATACTCGAGAGAATACTCTCCCGTTGTTTTTTTGTTAAGGCATCGGTCATTGCTGTTGAAATAAAACCAGGAGCTATACTATTTACCGTAATTCCACGCGACGCAACTTCTTGAGCTAGTGATTTTGCCAAAGCTATAATACCCGCTTTCGAGGCTGAATAGTTTGATTGACCGGAATTCCCTGTGAACCCTACGATCGATGATATGTTTATTATGCGACCCGAACGCTTCTTCATCATACCTCTGAGACAGGCTTTGCTTAATTTAAAGTTCGAAGATAAATTAACATCAATCACATTTTCCCACTCATGATCCTTCATTCTTACTAGGAGATTGTCTTGGGTAATTCCGGCATTGTTGATTAATATGTCAACTCCATTAGCCTGTTCTTCACAAATTTTTAAAAGAGCGTTCAAATCGTCTTTAATCGTTAAATCACACTTTATGGTGCTACAATTACTACCTATTTCTCGGGCTAAGTTATTTAACTTATCTGAACTGGTTCCGGTCAGTAAAACCTTGACACCAGATCCACTTAATGCACGAGCAATTGCGCAACCGATACCTCCAGTAGCACCTGTGATTAATGCTGTCTTTCCTAATAAATTTGGCATTTTATAGCACTTCCTTATCTTTTATTAGTGAAGTCAAAATATCTTCTATATCGTGAGGTGTTTCAACAGATTTACAATTGATATTTTTATCGATGCGGCGAGTAAGTCCAGTTAAAACTTTACCGGCACCTATTTCGATAAATCTTCTGGTTCCGTTGTTAATCATAAACAATACAGATTCGCGCCATCTAACAGTTGCAGTAATTTGATCTAATAACAAATCACGAATTTTCTGAGGAGACGATACGGGCTTTGCAGTCACATTAGAAATAATTTTAATTTTTGGTTTTTTAATATCTAAGCATTTAAGTTTCTCACTCATAATTTCAGCCGCAGGAACCATTAATTCACAGTGAAAAGGAGCGCTGACCGGAAGACGAATACACTTTTTAATACCGAAATTTTTTGAAATTTCTATCGCTTTTTTAATCGCTTCTGAGGATCCACTCAAAACAATTTGACCTACTGAATTATCGTTAGCTACTGAACATACCCCAATCTTAGATGCTTCTGCCGCAATCTCCTCCACCGAAGCAATATCAGCACCTAAGATTGCAACCATACTACCTTTCCCATTTGGTACCGCATTTTGCATAGCTTGCCCGCGGGATTTTAGGATTTTAGCAGCGTCGATAAAATTAATCGCATTAGCCACTGTCAATGCTGAATACTCTCCCAATGAGTGACCAGCGGCAAAGTTAATATATCGATCTAAGCTAACGCCTGATTCCATCTCTATAATTTTAACAATTATAGCGCTCATAGCCATTAAAGATGGTTGCGTATGTTCTGTAAGGGTAAGTGTCTCTAACGGCCCTTCAAACATGATTTTAGACAAACTATAGCCTAAAGTGTCATCCAATTCCCCGAACATTTCTTTAGCAATAGAATAAGTATCAAAGAGGTCGCGCCCCATTCCAACAAATTGAGATCCTTGACCCGGAAAAATCAGTGAAGTGTTAATCAATGGAATAACCCTACTCGTCTGAAGCTAAAATAATATGAAATAGTGATAAACAATGGGGTCAAGCTGTCAAGCCATACGATAAAACCCAATAAAAAAGTTTATTTTCTAACCGAGACTTACTTGCATATTAAATTAAAGCGTCTATAGTCCCGCGATCGTTTTCCTTGCCAGCTTTGCCTGGCTATGTTCAGAAGAAATGGTTTTTTCTGAAATGAGAAAAGCCTAGAGGATAAAATATGTCTTTATATGAGAGTGTAATAATAGCGCGACAAGAAATCTCTGCAGAACAAGTCGAAAAACTTGCCGATGAAATCGACCTTATACTAAAAAATAATGAGGGTAGAACAGAGAAAAGAGAAAACTGGGGTCTTAGAACTTTAGCTTATAAAATTAAAAAAAATAGGAAAGGCCACTATTTACTCTTCAATTACGAGTGTGAACCAGATGCGGTAATAGAACTAGAGAGGCAATTGCGACTCAATGAGGATGTGTTAAGATATTTGACAATAAAAATTGATAAATTTTCAAACGAACCATCAATACCGGCCCAGATGGCCTCCCGTGACGAACGTCAGATACGCACTGAGCAAAAAATAGAGGGCGAAAGTGGGCCTTCTCAAGATAATAGTGACACCAATCCAGTTAACGAAGATACGAAAAAACAAGAAACGCAAGGTGCCGAGAAAGGAGAATCTTGATGGCAAATTTTGATTACTCAAGTTCTGCAGATGATAGGTCTCAAAGCAATGGTGATGGAGGAAACAGAAAACCATTTTTTCGTCGCCGCAAGAGTTGCCCATTTTCAGGACCAAATGCTCAAATTATAGATTATAAAGATACCAAAACTTTGTCCCGTTACATATCAGAACGTGGGAAAATCGTGCCGAGTCGCATTACTTCGGTTTCTGCAAAGAAACAAAGAGAATTGTCATTAGCCATTAAAAGAGCTCGATTTTTAGCGCTTTTACCCTACGTCTCACAATAACTTTTAGACTTGGGTTAGGTCTAATGTCAGATCTTTCGAAAACAAGGACGGAATAACGCTGGTAATGCAAAAAGAGTTTTTAGTGTCAGTTGCAGGTGGACTGTTAAGTGCAAGCATGACATCTGCAATATTATTAAACTCGGGAGTTGGCATTATACTTGGTTATTTTGGATTGCTACCAATAATGTTAGTCGGATTTAGCTCGGGTATTCGGTATTTAACCATTGCAAGTTGCTTTTGTGTAGTCAGCCTAATTCTTTTTAGCAGTCAAGCACAAGCTACTTTACACTTTTTTTCGATAGTTATTCCATCTATTTTAATATGTTATTTAGTGCTAAATCGGCAATACATAAACGATAAATCCTCAAGGTGGAGAGAAATCGGCGAAGCGGTAAGTGCAATGACCATATTAGCGATAATTTATCTTTTAGCGGGCGCAGCATTCCTCACAGACGGATCGTATAATTTAGAGAGCCAAATTAGGGGAACACTTAATAAGATTTTTTCTGAGCGGATGCAAATTGCGTCAGCACTCGACAGAAAATTATTAATAAACACAATAATTCCGTATTTTCCTGCTTTGATTGCATCTTCATGGCTGATAATGATTTTAATAAATGCTGTTATAGCTCAATCGATTTTAATAAAAATAGATAAAAACATTAGACCCAGATTAAAATATTCTTTATTATTGGCTCCCCAATGGGTTTATTGGGTTTTTACTATCTTTGGAGCAATCTCTCTGTTTGGAAGTGGTAAAATAGAATTTATTACACAAAATGCGTGCTTAATCTCAGCAATACCATTCTTTCTCATAGGATTAACAGTTTTTAATCACCTAGCTAGAAGAACTAGGGCACCAAGAACCGTCCTATTTATATTTTATATTTTTTTAAGTATCTCAAGCTGGGCAATCGCCATATGTACAATAATTGGATTTTTTGAAGAGTGGCTAAGATTGCGGGAAAAATATATATGAGTATAATCTATGTTCAATTTTTGATAACAAAATGATTTTACATCATTTTAACTTATTGACATAAAATAGGTTGCCAAAATGTTACCATGATAGTAATTATCCGGCGATTAATTATAATTTAGGAGCTATAATGCATTTTATGTTATAATTATTTGCCTTACAGCGATGGTGATTATTCGGTAAAGGTTTAATGGGTTTTTAAAACGAGGGTAGCAAATAATGCAGTTAATATTACTAGAAAGAATTGAAAAACTTGGCCAGATGGGTGAACTCGTTAACGTAAAACCTGGTTACGCTCGTAACTTTCTGTTACCCCAGAAAAAAGCTGTTACAGCTACTGAAGAAAACAAAGCTCACTTCGAAAGTCAGCGGGTAAATCTAGAGGCGCAAAACCTAACTTTAAAAACCGAAGCGGAAAAAATTTCTGATAAATTAAAAAATGAAAAATATATTGTTATCCGACAAGCGGGTGATGCGGGCCAACTTTATGGTTCAGTTTCAGCACGAGACATCGCAGAAAGTATAACAGAAACTGGAGTTTCTGTTAACCGCAGCCAAATAAAGCTTGAAAGCCCAATTAAGACGATCGGTATGCATACGGTAAAACTTGGTCTGCATCCAGAAGTTAGCATAATGATTACCATAAATGTTGCACGTTCAATAGGTGAAGCAAAAATACAAGACAAAACAGGCGCTGCGATAATTTCTATTGAAACAGAGCCATCCGAAACAAATCCTCAGGGCCAGCTTAATTCATCGGAGAATGGTAGGGATTTGGATATTAAATCTGTTAAACACGAAGAAAATCTCAAGTCTAACGAAACATCAGAGAGTTCTATAGAAGAAACAGATAAATCAAATTAACCGCGATATAATAAAAATATTTTTACAAATATGATTGATTATACTTGTGTTAAATTGAAACAGATAGTTTTACTATAGTAGTTCTATCCGGTGCGATCATCGCCTTTTTAAAATAAATAAAAATGCGTATCCAAAGTTATCCCCGTGTACCACAGGGATGTGGGTACTTTAGTTCTTCTCAAAGAGTTAGGATCAGGGTAAGTTATCGCTTATGAGTAGTTCTGAACAAACTTCTAACCAAAACACACCCCACGATGGTTTAAAAGCAAGTGGAGAAAGAGAAAATATTTTAAACTTTAGATCGCCCCCGCATAACTTTGAAGCTGAAAAAGCACTTCTTGGCGCAATACTTGCCAATAACAATGCCTACGATAGAGTATCTGGTTACTTAAAAGCAGAGCATTTTGCCGACGGGGTTAATGGAAAAATCTTTGAAGCAGCGTCAAATTTAATAGAACGGGGACAAATAGCTGATCCTATAACATTGCATAATTTTTTTGAGAACGACGGTCTAGTAGCTGAAATTGGTGGAACTCAATATCTAGCGGAGATCGCAAATTCACTAATAAATGTTATAAATTCAGCAGAATATGGAAGATCAATATATGACCTATACCTCAAGCGACAGTTAATTGACCTTGGTGAAAATATTGTAAACAGGGCTTATTCAGTAGATATTGACGAACAAGCCACCCAACAAATTGAACAGACTGAGCAACAGCTCTATGAACTTGCTACCACGGGAGAAATTGAGGGTGGGTTTCAAGACTTTAAATCCTCGGTTGTATCTGCGATAGGGATGGCCGAGATAGCTCATAAACGCGATGGTAATTTAAGTGGTGTTTCTTCTGGATTAAGAGATTTAGATGGTATAATGGGCGGGCTACATCCCTCTGACTTAATTATTTTAGCCGCTCGTCCCTCTATGGGAAAGACAGCTTTGGCAACAAATATCGCTTTTAACGCGGCATATGATTATAAGTTTGAGATTGAACCAAGTGGTAATAAAAAAACAACTGACGGAGCTGTTGTTGGCTTTTTTTCTCTGGAAATGTCTGCAGAACAATTAGCTTCTAGAATTCTTTCAGAGCAAGCCCAAATAGCATCAGATAAAATGCGCAGAGGTACCCTGAGTAATGACGAATTTGACAAACTTGTATTGGCCTCTCAGGAATTACACAAATTACCTATTTTTATTGATGATACACCAGCATTGTCGGTATCAGCGCTACGCACAAGAGCCAGAAGACTGAAAAGAAATGAGGGACTTGGCTTAATAATTGTTGATTATTTGCAATTAATGGAGAGTTCGCAAAGAACGGATAATAGAGTTCAAGAAATTAGCGAAATCACACGAGGATTAAAAACACTGGCAAAAGAATTAAATGTTCCGGTCTTAGCTCTATCCCAGTTATCTCGTGCGGTTGAGCAACGAGAAGATAAGCGGCCACAATTATCTGATCTAAGAGAATCAGGCACTATTGAACAAGATGCAGACGTTGTAAGTTTTATATTCCGTCAGGCATATTATGATGAAAGAGGCGAGCCAACTCAACGTGCAGAAGAATCAGTTGATAAATTTGCATCTAGGTATACTGAATGGCAAGAAAGAAGTGAACAAAATCGTTTTATTGCTGAAATAATAATAGGGAAGCAAAGACACGGACCAACAGGGACAACAAAACTTCATTTTAATGGCATGTATACTCGCTTTGGTGACTTAGACACTCAGCATGCTGAATCATATTCGTAATTTGAACCCAGATGAGGCAAGCATCAGCAAAAAAATAGACGATTTTTAAACCGATAAAACTGATATAGTGCAAACAATATTAAAATGTTATAAAATCCTATAAAACAATGTTAAATTCATCTCAGAATTAGACTGGCCAATTTGGCATAATGTTGAGGATTTATAATAATGTCTCTGTATAGCAGAATTGTGCCCCGCGTTACGATAAACTTATCTTCCATCAGAAGTAATTATAAACTACTAGAAAGCAAACTTTCTAACTCTGTACTAGCTTCAGTTCTTAAAGCTAATGCCTATGGGCTAGGTATAGAGAGGGTTGCTCTTACTTTATCCAAAGCGGGTTGCAATATATTTTTTGTAGCAACTTTAGATGAAGGAATAGAATTACGCCAGATTTTACCCAAAGCCACAATTTATATATTCCATGGCTTTTTTTCAGAATCTTATGGTGACTACCGTAAATATAAGCTCAAACCTATTTTAAATAGTATAGAACAAATCAGAGATTGGCTCCCGTATAGTGATATAATGGCTGGAGTTCAGTTTGATACGGGAATGTTACGTTTAGGTTTAAAACCAAAAGATATTGAGAATTTAAAAGATAAGGAAAAAAAGAATATTGAGTTGTTAATGAGTCATCTGGCATGTGCAGATGATAAAAATGATAAAAAAAACCTCAAGCAATTAAAAAATTTCAACAACGCTATAATTAGTTTTAAAGCAAAGTATAATAGCCTAGCCGCGAGTTCAGGAATATTTTTAGGTCGCAATTATCATCATAATCTTTGTCGCACCGGCGCCGCACTTTTTGGAATTAATCCTACACCTTATGAACCAAATCACATGCAATCTTCAATAAGTTTACAAACCGGCATTCTCCAAATTCGGCAAGTTAACAACCGCGAAACCGTTGGATATGGCGGAACTTATCAAGTTTCACGTTCCACAAAGATTGCAACCATTGCTATTGGTTATGCAGATGGTTTCTTACGTAGCCTAGGAAATAAGGGATCTGTTTTCATAAATCAATATAAGGCGCCTATAATAGGAAGGATTTCCATGGACTTAACAACTATTGACGTTACCGACGTTCCTGATCAATTCTTATACCCAGGAAACTGTGTTGATTTAATAGGCCCAAATTATAATTTAGATCAAATTGCCAAAGATGCTGGAACTATTGGTTACGAAATATTAACAAGCTTAGGGAGTAGAGTAAAAAGACATTATATTGATAACTAGGAAAAAAATATTCGTTTGTTCAAAGACAGATGACTGTATTAAGAAGCAAAAAAAACCTAGCTAAGAAAAATATTTATTTCTTTGTTAAATACGCATAACGTTAAGATAACATTGTTAAAGCTAGAACAAAATTTAGACATCTAAATTAAAATAATATAAATGATTATTGAACCATATAATCTTCGGTCTATTTCTTCAAAGTTTGAAATAATAATTAACGTGGCGTTCTATATTTTTGCACCAGAATGTACAAATAAGAAGATCCATAATTCTAATAATATAAATTTGACGTGTTGTTTATGAATAAATCTCGCACTAAATACAAATGTACCAAATGTAATGCTCAACGCTCTAATTGGAGCGGACACTGTGATATGTGTGATAGCTGGAATACTTTTGAAGTAGATCTAAATTCAGATACTACTCCAAAAGGTCTATCAAACA
>Ga0209425_10007081_pt1 | contig 10614 bp, 8 predicted proteins | sample COG_05_FD_184749 | JGI IMG/M metagenome (GOLD analysis project Ga0209425, IMG submission 184749) | Pelagic Microbial community sample from North Sea - COGITO 998_met_05 (SPAdes) (version 2) | ecosystem: Environmental > Aquatic > Marine > Neritic zone/Coastal water | place: Helgoland, sampling... | reverse complement strand
ACCAATCCTATACCCAAGAATTCGATGAAGTCGTATTCGCAGATCAATTATGCGACAGCGATGAGCTCGACCGCCTGAGAGGACTCCTTGATCAGCATTTGCAAAATTCGCAGATCATCATCAGTAAACTCGCCAATCGGCTACAGCGAAAGCTCATGGCGCAGCAGAGCCGGTCTTGGGAGTTCGACCTTGAGGAAGGGGTTCTTGATACCTCCCGATTACCCAGCATTATCATGGATCCGTTTACTTCCCTAGCGTTCAAGCAGGAAAAGGAAACCCAGTTCAAGGATACGGTGGTATCGATCCTGATCGATAGCTCAGGGTCGATGCGGGGTCGTTCGATATCAATCGCCGCGATGTGCGCGGACATCCTGGGCCGAACGTTAGAGCGATGCTCGGTCAAAGTCGAAATTCTTGGCTTTACCACTAAAGCGTGGCGTGGCGGGCAGTCACGAGAGCTTTGGTTACAACAAGGTAAACCCCAGCAACCCGGCCGTCTAAATGATTTAAGGCATATCATTTATAAAGCCGCGGATATGCCTTGGCGTCGGGCCCGGCGCAATCTGGGCTTGATGATGCGCGAAGAGCTGCTGAAAGAAAACATCGATGGCGAGGCCCTACTTTGGGCCCACAATAGAATTCACGGGCGACCGGAGGATCGTAAAATCTTAATGGTGATTTCTGACGGATTACCTGTGGACAACAGCACCCTTTTGGTTAATCCCAGTAACTATCTCGAGCAGCATCTCAAATTTGCCATCGATCAGATCGAAAATGCCTCGCCGGTTGAATTGGTGGCGATTGGTATTGGTCACGACGTAACCCATCATTATCAACACGCCGTGACCATCACCGATGCAGAGCAGCTCGGGGATGCCATGACCGGTCAGTTGGTGGGTCTCTTTGATGAAGAGAAGAAACCCTCGAAGGCAGGAGAGCGGTAGGGCGTGTCTAGAGTTTGGCTTTTAAAGGCGGTGGATCGTTATCGAAGTCGTTTCCCAGAAGAACTTGAGGTTATCACAGCGTTTGAGGGCTTCGTGCGGGCCCACGAGCAATGTTTTGAGCGGACCTTCGCCCAGGGACATGTTACGGGCTCGGCCTGGATTCTAGATCAAGCCCACGGACATTGTTTACTGACCCATCATCAGAAATTGCAACGATGGTTCCAATTGGGTGGTCATGCCGACGGCGATTCAAATATTGTTCGGGTTGCGATGCGTGAAGCCCAGGAAGAGTCTGGATTATCAAGTCTGCGCCTTGTGAGTACTGAAATTTTTGATTTGGATATCCACTTGATTCCAGAGCGTCGGGGCGAGGCCGCGCATCATCACTTTGACGTTCGTTTTCTCTTTGAAGGCGACCGCAACGAGGCGTTGTCAGTCAGCGAGGAATCGCTAGATTTGGCTTGGGTATCCCTCGCGGATATTGGTGATTATACCGATGAGGACTCTATGCACCGCATGGTCCAAAAGACTGGGTGATACTGTAGAGCAGCCAAAACGCTTAGAAGCCACCCAATCCCAGAACAAGTCTCAACCGAGCGCTACAATATCCAGGGAGGTTTAGGCTGAACCTCTTACTCGATGGCTGAAATGACTTGGCCAGCGAGGGACTAGCGATATAGGTGGCAAGCGACGATGTGATCCGTTGCGATGGCGATCGGCTCTGGGGTCTCGTTGCTGCAGTGGGGCATTGCCTTTGGACAGCGATCAGAAAAACGACAGCCGGGACCGACGTTAACCGGTGACGTAATTTCCCCGGTCAAGATTTGGGCGCTTCGGGTCCGCTCAAGTTTTGGATCTGGCTCGGGGTTCGATTCGATTAAAAGCTGGGTATAGGGATGCTGTGGGGAGAAGAAGACGGCGTCGGACGGTCCTGTCTCAACCAATGTGCCCAAATACATCACGGCCATTCGGTCAGAAATATAGCGGACCATCGAGAGGTCATGGGCAATAAAAAGAAGCGTCAAGCCCATTGATCGCTGTAAATCCTCCAAAAGGTTTACGACCTGCGCTTGAACCGACACATCCAATGCCGAGATGGGTTCATCACAGACCACGAACTTGGGCTCGATTATCATGGCTCTGGCGATGCCAATGCGTTGACGCTGTCCGCCTGAGAATTCGTGAGGGTAGCGAGACATGTGGTCGGGATGAAGACCAACCCGGGATAACCAGTAAGCCACTTGCTCTTGAACTTCTGATCTGGCCATCCCTCGAAGGCTAAGGCCTTCACCGACAATGTCTAGTACGGTCATTCTCGGATTCAGGGATGCATAAGGATCCTGAAAAACCATCTGTATCTCTTTGGAATAGCGTAAGTGATCGGCGGCTGTAAATTTTTTGGGAAGAGGCTCTCCTTGATAAAAAGCATCGCCGCTCGTGCGCTCATGTAATCCGATCAGAGTTTTACCAAACGTCGACTTGCCAGACCCGCTCTCGCCCACAAGACCGAGAATTTCGTTTTCAGCGATTTCAAGAGAGATGCCATCAACCGCGTGCAGGGTTTGATGCCTGGCTAACTGAAAATGTTTTTTGAGTGCGAGGGTTTTGATCATGCGCCGTCGCTCGCTATTTTATTGCTCTGATAGAGCTCAGGAACACTCGGCGCGTTTGGCGCTTGCAACCAACAGCGAGCCGCATGGCCTGTGTTGTTACTGTCTTTAAAGAAAGGTGGATTTTCCTCGTGACAGACGCGCATTGCGTGAGGGCAACGGGGGGCGTAGCCGCAGCCCAAAGGCGGTGAAAATAGATCCGGAGGGCTGCCAGGAATCGGGTTCAAGGACTTTTCCCGGTCCCCGATATTGCTGGGCATGGCGGACTTAAGCCCGAGGGTGTAGGGATGGGCGCTTTGATAAAAGATATCATCAACACTGCCATGTTCGATGATTTGTCCAGCATACATGACGCATACTTTTTGTGCGGTTCGGGCGACCACCGCTAAATCGTGGGTAATCAAGATGACCGCCATTGCATCCTGAGCTTGCAGTGTTTTTATTAGGTCGAGGATTTGAGCTTGGATGGTGACATCCAGGGCGGTCGTCGGTTCATCCGCGATGAGCAAAGACGGTGAGCAGGCGAGACTCTGGGCGATCATCGCGCGCTGCAGCATGCCCCCTGAAAACTCAAAAGGGTACTGTGTTGCGCGTTTTCTAGCCTCAGGGATGTGCGTCATCTCGAGCAATTTGATCGCCGATTCAAAGGCCTGCTGCCCGGGGATTCCGCGGTGCACTTTGAGGGTCTCAGCGATCTGATCCCCGATGGTCATGGTTGGATTGAGGCTGGTCATTGGATCTTGAAAGATCATCCCAATTTCCTTGCCTCTGAAGGCATTGGCGGCCTTGGGCTCAAGTCCGAGGAGCTCGGCGCCATTAAGTCGTGCTGATCCTGCCGTAACTCTTCCTGGGGGCATGGGAATAATACCCATCAGGGATTGAACCGTAACGCTTTTGCCGCAGCCTGATTCTCCAACAATGGCCATAACCTCACCAGCCTCAACGGTAAAATCTACGCCTCTGACGGCCTTGACAACGCCGCCGTAGGTTTCAAATTCAACGGTTAAGCCCTCGACTTCAAGTAATGGCGGATTACTCATTATTCTTTCGATCTCATCTTGGAATCGAGTGCTTCTGTAAGTCCGTCACCGAGCAAGTTAAACGCTAGGACCGTAATGCTGATGAACAGCGCGGGAAAGAAAAGTTCGTGTGGGTGACTGAGCATGGTTTTAACGCCCTCGTTGCACATGGAGCCCCAAGAAGGTGTTGGCGGCGCAACGCCCATGCCAATAAAGGATAGGAAGGCTTCAGTGAAAATCGCAGAAGGCACCGCAAAGGTTAGAGTCACCAAGATGACCCCCATGGTATTGGGAATGATGTGTCTTGCAATCAGATAACTTGGACCGCCCCCTAGGAGTCTTGCCGCTTCGATGTAGCCCTGCTCTCGAATGCGAAGCACCTGACCTCTCACAAGTCTTGCGGTGGCGGGCCAAAGTAATAGGATCAACGCAATGAGCATCGGCAGAATGCCGCTTTCACCCGGGCCTATACCGAAGGCAATCTTGAATAAGATCATGAACAATAAGAACGGCAGCGCGACCACAAAGTCAGCAAAACGCATGAGAATTTGATCCGTGGTGCCTCCAAGATACCCCGCAAACCCCCCATAAAAGACTCCAAAAAGCACATAAATTAGGGGTGCGACAACCCCGATGAACAACGACACTCGGGCCCCTTGCATCAGTCGGGCGAGCATATCCCGGCCTAGGTAATCGGTGCCCAAGGGATGAAAGGCTAACTGCACGGTTTGCCCCGGGCGGTCATCGGAATCGATCAACTGTCGTTCCAGTGCTTGGGAGACGGTGATTGATTGCTGGGGTGAAACTTCAAGGGTTGAGACCACATCGAATTCGTCGAAACCATCGGTGGGAATGATTGAGTAATAATAAGTCTGAGATTTTAGATTCAGCCGGTCCTCGAATCCCACGATGTTACCAGCAGTCAGACTCGCCAGGGGTAATCCCAGTCCCATTAGCCCCTCGGGCGCTGACTCACTGCGATAAACGCTGTAGCCCCCTGCTTGATCTACGGGTGACCAAGAAAGTCGAACCGATTGGGTGGTGGGGGTCCCCAGAACTGTCAGTCCAGTCACAGCGTCTAGAGCGTCCGGATACCCCGAGGGCGCTGGTGGATGCGTGGTATCGATGGGGGTGGCGGAGGGTTCAAAATCTTTGACGAGCAGCGCGGTTTTTGGCAATGCCGGTGCCTGGGATATTTGGTCAAGATCCTGCGCGGCAGGGTCCTTGGTCCAGATCCAAGGGCCAATGAGCGTAAAAAACGCTAGACCAACGATGAGGTATAACGAAATCAATGCACGGGTATTTTTCTTAAGTCGGATCCACGCATCTTGCCAGTACGACAAGGAGGGTCGAGAAATCTGTTCAAGATTATCCTCCGATGGGGATGGCTGGAAGTCAGCCTCAGTCAAGGTTCGAAGGGTATTCATTTGAGCCGAACTCTTGGGTCAATAAAGCCGTAGATGATGTCGACAAGAATCACCATGAGCACGAGAAAAGCGCCGTAGAACACCGTTGTCCCCATAATGACCGTGTAATCGAGTTGCTGTACGGCTTGCACGAAGTAGCGACCCAGCCCAGGAATTGCAAAGACCAGCTCCACCACAAAACCTCCGGTCGTGATTGCTGCGATCTGGGGTCCAAGGACTGTGACGACCGGCAGGATCGCATTGCGCAATTGATGCTTGAAAAAAATTCTCTGAGGGGAAAGCCCCTTGGCTTTAGCAGTTTTAATGAAATCTTCGTTAACAACCTCGAGCATTGATGAGCGCATTAGGCGGGTCAACAAGGCCATGGTGCCAAGGCCGAGAACCAGTGATGGCATCAGCATGTGTGAAAAAGTTCCCCAGCCGGCGACGGGGAGAATGGAGGTTCCAAACCACTGGTTGAGATTGACTAAAAGAAGTTGTCCAAGGGCGGCGAAAACGAAGCTGGGTACAGAAATCCCCAGAATGACTAGGAACATAATGATGATGTCGGGCAACTGATTGCGGTAGAGCGCGGTGATGGCCCCCCAAAGTATTCCGCCAAGGGCGGCAAATGTGATGGCTAGAATGCCAAGCGCCGCCGATACGGGGAAGTGATCTTTGATGATGTCATTGACCCGCCGGTTTTGCTGAGTGAAAGAAATGCCAAAATCCCCCTGAATCATATTAGAGAGGTAAATGACATATTGTTCAGGTAGTGGGCGATCAAGGCCGTACTTGCGTGCGAGATTTTCTCGAATCTCAGCAGTCGTCGCCTTTTCGTTCATCAGCGGATCACCCGGAACCGCGTGCATCGCGAGAAAGGTCGCGGTGGCAATAAACCATACGGTAATGACGCCGGAGAGGAGTCTGCCCAGTGTGTAGCGAAACATCGTGTTAGGGCACTATGCGAGCATGAGTAAAGTCAGGGTCAGATCCAATCACCGTTCGTCTTAAGCCCTTGATCTTGGGGTGTTGGATATAAATGACGCCTTGTTCGTACATGGGTAGGATAATAGCGTCGTCATAGACGAGGGTCTGGATGCCTGCCATGGCTTCCATTCTGGTGGTTGGATCACTACTGTTCATAGCAATTCGGACCAACCGGTCATACTCAGGGTTGTTATACCGGCCCCGATTATTGAGGTTCCAGGAGGCAAATAGATCGCCAAAAGTCATGATGTCGTCAAAATCGGGTCCCCAGCCAGCCCCAACAATATCGAAGTCGCCCTCGGTCATCTTTGCAAGTCGCTGTTTGAAGGTTTGAACATCAATTTTGATATCCAGGTTGAGCTTGGTTTTGAGCATGCCTTGGGTGTATTCCGCTTGTTTTGTTGCCGTTGGACTGTCGCTCACAAGTAGGACCAGAGGCGGGATTTGCTCAACCCCTAGCTCTGCCTTGGCCTCCGCCAGAAGACGTTTTGCGCGGGCCAGGTCAGGCCTTAAAACTTTGGCAGGGTATTCTTCGCGAAAGGTTTTATTGACGCCTTTGATCCAGCTGGGAAACAAACTGGCCCCTGGCAGATTCCCTGGGGTTTGCAGCACTTTGTTGACGAATTCGTCGGGGTCGAAAGCGGCCTGGATCGCTTGTCTGAGCTTAAGATTGCTGGTGATGCGCTCAGGCCGGTAGTTGTACTCAAGAAAATAAACGCTGCCGGTTGCAAACGGCCGAATACGAAATTGATTTTTGAGTGCGTCCTTGTAGGTTTCTCCATCGAGTTGGGTGTAGGCGATTTCATCATCAATGAAGAGGTTCAATCGCGCTCGGGTATCGGCCGTGATGTAGTCTGCGTCGATCCCATTTAACCGGATGGTTTGGCGGTTCCAGTAGGTTTCGTTCTTCTGCATTTTTAGAGAAGCACTGTGAACCCAATCCGTAATTTTGAAAGCGCCGTTGTAGAGCATCTGACTGGCATCGGCCGCATAGGAGGCTTCAACTGATCGGTAAAAGCGCTCTTGCACCGGAAAGGTCGTCACAAAGGCGGTGAGCTTCATGAAATAACCCGTGGGCCGCTCGAGGGTGACCTCCAGGGTATGGTCATCTAATGCGCGAATTCCAAGATCTGTAATCGGCAGATTGCCTTGGTTAATGGCTTCGGCATTTTTGACCGGGTACAAAATAAAGGCATATTCCGAGGCTGTTTTTGGATCAACGGCATTACGCCATGCAAAGACAAAGTCATGTGCGGTCACGGGATCGCCGTTGCTCCACTTTGCGTCTTTTCGGAGCCAGAATTTTGCCGAGGTTGCAGACAGGGTCCAGCGCTCCGCGACCCCTGGGGCTAAATTGCCGCGACGGTCGTAACGGGTGAGTCCTTCCATGACATGGCCTAAAACGAAGATCGAGACTTGGTCGGTAGCTTTCATGCTGTTGAGTTGGGGTGGCTCTTGAGCCAGAGCAATCTTTACCACTTGACGGGTGGCATCGACTGATTGAGCCTCGATGGCTCCGGAGAAAAGGCAAAGCGCGATGGCCAAAGACTTAAGGAAATTCATGCTCTCTCGATCGACTGTTTAAAAAGCGGAGTCTATCACGGGATAGCACGGGTGTCTGAAGCCGCCAGTTGTAGCCGGGATCGCTTGGATAATCGATAAGCACCTGGTCAGGGGTTCAAACCTGCGACCTTGGCAAGGCTGCTCCGATCTAGGCGGCGTATTTCAACAAATTGGAAACAACTCGCTCAAGATGAGTCAGAGAGTTACAAACCTCGGTCTGATGGCAGTTTGGGCCATATTTCTTCATTTCCGCATCACCCACGGTCCAGTTCGAGCGTGGCTCTGGGTTGAGCCAGATCACGCGCTTCGACTTATCATAGATTTCGCGCAGAATTTCGGACTTCGAGTCACCGTAATTGTTACGGGCATCGCCTAGGATAATGACGGTGGTTTTGTTGTCGACGTCGTCCATGCAATTGCGCTTAAAATCCATGAGCATTTGGCCGTAGTCCGTCGACCCGTTCCCGTAATCACGCATGGTCTTTGCCATGGCGTCTTCTAGGTTGCTGTTTTGGAAAAGACGCGTAACCTCCCCGAGATCAGAGGAGAAGGCAAAACTGCGCACTTTGGGGATAACCTCAGCAAGGCTGTAGAGAAACATCAGCAAAAACCGAGAATAATTGCTGACAGAGCCACTGCAGTCGCAGATACACATCACCTTGGGGCGATCGACTTTGGAAGATTTCCACTTAAGATCAAAGAAGACGCCGTCGTATTGCATGTTGTGCCGGAGCGTTTTTCGAATATCGAGCTGCCCTTTCTTGAAGGTTTTGCGTCGCTTTGAATGAATGGAAACCAACTTTTTGGCCATTTTAAAGACAATTTCTTGTACGTCCTTAAAATTACGTTTTTCAAGATTGCTGAGTTTCACTTTTTTTAAGAGCTCTTCTCTGAGCTGCTTGCCATGCTCATCGGCATGTAAGAAAAACTGCTTCTCGACATAGTCTCGAACTTGGTCTCTGAGTTGGTCCCGGGCGCGTTTGAGTTTTCCAGCAAGGCGCTGTTCCCCGGTGCCGCCTTCGCCTTGGAGGTCAGTAATCTCCTCAGACAGCGCTTTTAACCCCATCGCATCCATGATCTTACGGGTATAAAGCCCTTTTTGGGTGAAGACCACGATTTGATTGACCTCGACAGCCCGCCCGGCTTCTGCCATAGCAACCATTAGGTCTGTTCGTGATCCATTGACAAGTAATTGGCCCAGTGGCGATGAGGGCTGGAGCGCTTCGCCGCCGTCTTCAGAATCCTCCATGGACTCGGTTTCATCCTCAGCATTGCCCTGACCGCTGCCTTGTCCAGAGCCTTTGCCGCCAGGCTGACCCGGAGTATTACCGTTGTCACCCTCGTCATCAAAGGCATCGCTGGAAGGGTCATCGCCCTCATCACCACCGGCCGCATCGGTCTTCATGACATCGTCGAAGGTGAAGAATTTTTCGAAACAGGTCTCAAAGGTCTCTTTTTCTTCGGGGTTTTTTGAGAGCAGCATCGACAAACTGTCTTTAAACAAGCCCCGATCTTCATAGCCAACGACTTCGAGTGCCGCCATAGCGTCCAAGGTCTCTGCGGGAGAGACTTTGACTTCTGCGGTACGCAGGACCTTGATGAAGTCGACGAGGGTTTTCTCCATTAGGAGGCCTTGGTGGCTTTATTCGTGAGCATTTGAACTTCCCCAGTGACCGCTTCAATGTCCTCTTGGAACTTTAAAATGACATTGAGGGTTTGTTTCACCAGTTCAGAATCGAGAGATTCCGTGTGCAGCAGAATGAGGGTTTTGGCCCAGTCAATGGTCTCACTGATCGCGGGAACCTTCTTCAGGTCCAATTCTCTGAGTTCTTGAATAAAGGTGACGAGCTGTCTTCTGAGTGCTTCAGGGACCTCTGGAACACGCGCTTTAACAATTTGACTTTCAAGATCCGCATCTGGGAAGGGAATGTACAGGTGCAAGCAGCGGCGTTTGAGGGCATCGCTGATTTCACGGGTATTATTGCTCGTCAAGAATACTAAGGGCTTTCTGTCGGGATGGGCTTTGACGGTTCCGATCTCTGGTATGGACAACTGGTAGTCTGAGAGCATTTCGAGGAGCAGGGACTCGAATTCGTGATCGCTTTTATCGATCTCATCGATGAGCAAGACGCAGCCAGCTTCCTCTTTCAGTGCCTTGAGTAACGGTCGAGGTTCTAAAAAGTCTTCGGAGAAGAAAACATCGCCAAATTCGTGAAGTTTGGCGACGGATTCGGTTAATCCTTTCGCACCTTCGAGGATTTCTCCTAAGGTTTCTTTGAGAACCTGTGTATATAACAGTTGCTTGCCATATTTCCATTCATAGATTGCTTTGGATTCGTCCAATCCTTCGTAGCACTGCAAACGGATACAGTTCAGCGCCAGCATGTTGGCGACAGACTTTGCGAGTTCTGTCTTGCCAACGCCCGGAGGGCCCTCAATGAGGACAGGCTTGTCGAGATGGTAGGCCAGGAAGACCGCAGTGGCGATCTGATGATTGGAAATGTAGTTCAGATCCGCCAGTCCCGATTGGATGGAGTCAATGGTTGCAAGTTGTTCGTCTCGTTCTATGGTCAACGGGGTTCCCCTCGGTCAAAGCTAAAGATCATCAGAAATCAGCGGTTCAATGCGCAGATCCCGATGCATGAGCGTGAGGCATTATGTAAAGACCGCGATAACTTGTACAGGTGCGGTCTAATTATCATTGAAGCCGATCCTTGTGGATCATGTTCAATGATAGATTAGCCATGGCACCCTGGAACTGTAAACGGCGCTAAAAGGGTGGTTTGGCTGGGACTTCAAAAGCTGATAGTTTCGAGAAAAGGAGGCGAGGTATGAAACAACTGTTGATCAAAAAAGTAATATTGTTATTGATGCTTTCGTCCTGGGTTGGGGAAGCTTTAGGCGATTATGAATCGACTTATCAGGCGAAGGCGCACAAGAGTTTCATTATTGAAAATGCCGTGATCGATGTAGGAGAGGGGCAAGGCCCCTTCTTGGGTTGGATTGCGGTTTCGGAGGGTCGCATCCAAGCGCTGGGCTCGAGCAATGAATCCAAGCCTGAAGTTGCTGAGCGATTAGACGC
>Ga0209425_10007080_pt1 | contig 10615 bp, 14 predicted proteins | sample COG_05_FD_184749 | JGI IMG/M metagenome (GOLD analysis project Ga0209425, IMG submission 184749) | Pelagic Microbial community sample from North Sea - COGITO 998_met_05 (SPAdes) (version 2) | ecosystem: Environmental > Aquatic > Marine > Neritic zone/Coastal water | place: Helgoland, sampling... | reverse complement strand
GACTACTCTCTAACAAGGGTGGCGTTGACGATTATTTGCATCGCGCTCTCTGTTGTTCTCTCTTTAATGTTTGTCTAATGTTTCCAGTGATCTCTGGATAATCCTTTTTCAATTTTTCAAATACTTCGCATGCATTTTCTGATTTTTCATCTTGTATTAGAGACATTCCTAATTTGAGCAAGATGTCAGGAGCCTTAAAGCCTTTTGGAGATTTTTGGTACCCATTTAAGAAAGTTTTTGCTGCATCTCTATATTTTTTTCTAACATAATAAGTTTCACCTAACCAATAAAAAGCATTTGAAATCAGTTTATGATTGCCGTGCAAACCTATAAATTCCTTAAAAGCATTCTCGGCAGAGCGAAAATCATTCTGTTTAAGTAAATTAAAAGCATATTTGTATTGCAACTCTGGCGAACCAGTAGGAAGCAAGGTAGCCTTCAAGGCAACTTTTTCTTTATCCGTTAATGATTTCTTTTTTTGGGTAACTATAGTTTCTTTATCAAAATTTTTGGCCGAACTCATACTTGTCTCACTAATTACCCCTAATATGCCTTTTTTATCATTAGGGTTAGTACTGATGTTTGCTTTGCCAGTAAGGTCCTGAACTGGAGCCGTTCTCGGGATTGATGATAAACCCTGAGCACCTGGCCTTGACGGTTTCTCAGTATTATCAGCCGTCAGTCCGTTCTGGTTAAGAACACGCTCGATGCGGCTTAAACGATATCCAAAATCATTTAATAAGGTATCTATCTTATTTTTTAGATCATCAACATCCCGAGTAATCCGTTCAATTATATTAGTAGTATTCTGTAACTCATCCTTTACGGAAGAAAGTCTATCCTCTAAGCGAACCACATAAGCACTACCCGCGTTGGTGACACCCTCAGGGCCCGCTTTTTTCTCAATAATGCCGTTGTTGGATTGATTTTTCGAGTAAACTTCGCGACTAAGAACTTTAATATCACGCTCCAGGCGATCGATTTTTGTTAAAAGGTCAGGTATTCCTTTTTCCTGACTACCCAGCACTCCAATCTCTAACATAACAAACGCTATTATAACGAAAAAAAAAGCAATGTATTTATTAATCATGATTGTATTTTTCCAAATTAAGCAGGAACCGATTTATGTTTACAACACTAAACTAATCATGAAAATTGGCAAAATAATGGCAAAATCGAATGCAGAAAACCCACCTTTAATCTATAAATAAAGATGGGTCATTTAAAAACAGATTAAACTTAACTTCCAGAGTTTGAAACCGAAGTTACACCTCTGCGGTTTTGGGACCACGAAGCTTCATCATGACCCAATGCCACAGGCTTCTCTTTCCCATAAGAAATAATCTTAATCCGATTCGGGCTAACTCCGAGCGCAACCAAGAAATCCTTCGCTGCATTTGCACGTCTTTCGCCTAGCGCCAAATTATATTCTCTCGTACCACGTTCATCAGCGTGGCCTTCAAGCGCGACTTTAACTCTTGCGTGTTTCTTCAACCAAGCAGCTTGTTTTTCAAGCGTACCTCGAGCTATTGCGTTAAGATTTGATTTGTTCAACGCAAAAAATACTCGATCTCCCACATTAACGACCAGATCCTGTGCCGATCCTGGCACAACAGAAAATCCTTTCGGTTTGACTTTCGTCTCTGCACTCTTATTGGCTGTGTCTCCACCGCCGGTGGTCTTAGTAGACTCAGTCGACGTGGATTCGCAAGCCACAACAAAAAATAACGCTGCAAATAAAACTGATAAATTCTTAAAATTCATATCTCGATCCCCTTGATCGGAGCATTGTTAAAAAAAACAAACCTCACCTAATTTTGGTTTATACATAATATGTGTTTAACACAATCACATAAAATTACGAACTAAAAATGCATAATCTTAAAAAAAAATTATTAAAATACACTATACCATTAAAAACTAAGGAATCAAGGGTGACCATGCTGGATCAGACGCGTCAATAGGTGTCATAACCTCACGCTCATTAAAACCGGTTAAATCAATAGAAAAAAGTTTGGAATTGATGCCACCCTTTTTGCTTATTGGGGTTTCACGAAAAAACATTAAGACCCGTCCATTCGGCGCCCATGTAGGAGACTCCACCATAAATCCCTCCGCCAAAAGGCGCTCTCCCTTGCCATCAGTATTCATAACTCCGATATAAAACTTACCCCGTGTCATTTTAGTAAAGGCTATGAGGTCTCCCCTCGGCGACCAAACTGGGGTTGCATAGTTTCCACGGCCAAAACTTATTCGTTTCGCGCGACCACCTTCGGCGCTCATTACGTAAATTTGTTGAGATCCTGACCTGTCCGAATTAAATACAACCTGCGACCCATCTGGAGCGTAATGAGGTGACGTGTCGATAGAAGAATGATTGGTCAATCGCTTTATCGCTCTTGTGCGCAAATTAAGAGTGTAAATTTCCGAATTACCATCCTTTGCCATACTCATAATAACTGATTTACCATCGGGAGAAAATCTTGGTGCGAATGTCATTCCTGGGAAATCGCCGAGCAACTCTTGCCTACCAGAATCAATATTAAAAATATAAACACGTGGAACATTGCCATGATACGACATATAGGTAATTTCTTGTCTTGAGGGTGAAAACCGCGGAGTTAAAACTAACGATTTACCATCTGTTAAAAAATGGTGATTTTCTCCATCTTGATCCATAATTGCCAAGCGCTTAACCCGCTTATCGCTTCTACCAGTTTCGGCGATATAAACAATCCGGGTATCAAAATAACCATCTTCTCCCGTCACTCTTTTATAAATTGAATCTGCTATAATATGAGCTATCCTCCTCCAGTTTCCTGACACAGTCGAATAAACCTTTCCAACCATTTGCTGTTCAGAAAATACGTCCCATAATCTAAATTGAACTTTTAATTGATTATCCGATCCTAATACAACTTTGCCTTGAGAAAGCGCTTGCGCCTTAAGAATTCGCCAATTACCAAACTTCGGCACAATATTAAGCGAGGCTTCAATGTCAATAAATGCCTTATTGTCGATCGCTTCAAACAGTCCAGATCTGACTAAATCAGCTTTAATAACATTTGCGATATTTATGCCCAAGTTCTTTTCTTTAGGAGTATTCCCCATTAGATTAGTTACAGCCACTGGAATAGGCTTCACAACACCTCGAGTGATATCAACTCTTAATTCTCCAAACGCTTCGGCAGAAAAAGTAATAGCAAAAAAAATAGTCACTAGTACCAAATTCACGTTAGTTCTGTATAGTTTCATAATTCGCCCACCATTAAATGTAGTCAAAATCTAACTGATATTTTAATATTTATCTACCCAACATTTCACGTGGATTAAAAATAAGCTGTAAATCTTTCCATATTTCATACTTTTTAACTGGTAGCTTGTAAGGCTGGCAACTTGGATTCAAAACTGCTCTTAAAGCACTTTCACCAGCAGCAAGCCTAAAGGAATCAGTCTCGAGATAATTTCTATTTGTTATTCTAGCACTTCTAACTTTACCGTCGGGCTGGAGTTCAACTTTAATTTCGACGATTATATCCTCTGCTTTCTTTGAACCAGCCTGAAAATTCCAACAAGGTTCCATTGTTCTTTTAATTATGTTTATCATCAAATGTCGCTCGCTCATACTGGAAGATTTAGTAGGATTATAATCAATCGAGCTCTTGACTAAAGTTTTGGTCAATCGGTCTATCAAATTATCTTTACTTACTTCAGGTATTTTCTTCTTTGGGGTAAGTGGCTTTTCAAGATCTTTCTCCAAATTTTTTAGAACCATGGCAAACCTATCCGGTGAACTTGGCTTACGTCTGGGTTTAATTTTATTGAGAAGATCACGGTTTGGGTTTATTTCTGATCTCTTTTTAGGCCTTTTTATAATTTTATTTTCTTTTAATTTAATTCTTTGTGTTTTTGGAATAATCAGCTTTGGCTCTTTTTGCATGTTAGCGGGTGGTGTTAAGATTGAATTTTTATTAGCTATTTTCTTTATCTTTTTTTTTATTTGCTTTGAATTTTTTTTGGTAATTGGCTTTTTTGTCTTCTTTGAATCGCTTCTCTTAATTTGGTCATTTCCACTCAAATTTGTTTTTAGATTTAGTGGCACGATTTCAATAACCATTGGAACATTATCAACTTTAGGGGTACTGCGAATTTCAGGTAATCCAAAAATACCTATTACAATTACTGCTGAGTGCAAAAATATCGAAGCCATAATACCTGAGCGCATATTTATTTATTCTTTCTAGATTTTCTATTCTTGGTTGCTTTTGACTTTCTATTATTTGGCTGTGGCATCTCTGTGATCAAAGCGACTTTGGAAAAACCCGCTAAATTAAGCGTGCCCATAACTTCCATTATTCGTCCATATAAAACCGATTTGTCGCCCCTAACAAAAATACGTACATTTGGATTAGCGCCGCTTATTGCCTTTAACCTCGGCACTAATGAAATCAATGCTATTTCTTTATCTTGGAGATATATAGTTGTGTCAGCCTTTATGGTTATTGCCAATGGCTCAATCTGCTCTCTAATAACTCCTGCTTTGGTTTTTGGAAGATCTACTTCAACCCCGACAGTAAGCAAAGGTGCCGTTACCATAAAAACCACCAAGAGTACTAGCATAACGTCTACCATTGGGGTCACATTTATTTCCGATATTGGACGATTTCCATCACGACGCCCCTCTCGTTTTCTCCCTACCTTTGTATTTGTTGCCATTGGCATTTACTCACGGCCTTCCATTTGTCGTGAAACTATCGCTGAAAATTCGTTTGCAAAGTCTTCCAATCTTGCAGCATAACGCCCCATATCTTTTGAAATCTTATTATAGGCAATGACAGCGGGAATAGCGGCAACCAAACCGAGCGCAGTAGCAAAAAGTGCCTCGGCAATACCGGGAGCGACAACGGCTAAACTAGTATTTTTTGTAAGAGAGATCGCTTGAAAACTATTCATTATTCCCCAAACTGTTCCAAAAAGTCCCACAAAAGGTGCGGTTGAGCCAGTAGAGGCTAAAATAGTCATATTCCTCTCAATTCGATCTATCTCACGATTTACTGTAACATCCATAACCCTATCAATCCTCTCCATCAAACTTGACCCGGTTTGTCTGCCTCCAACAACCTCTTTAGACCTTTTCCATTCCCTCATTGCCGCAGTAAAAACCGCGGACATCGGATCCAACTTCTGAACATTCAATCTTTCATAAAACGCGTCAAGAGATCCCCCAGACCAGAAATTATCTTCAAACTCTATTGCTAATTTATTTAATTTTCGGAGGCTAAAGGTTTTCTCAATGATAATCGCCCAGCACCAGATTGAAGCAAAAAAAAGTGATGCCATTACAGCTTTAACGATAATATCCGCTTTTAAAAATAGAGCCCAGACTGAAAAATCATTAGAAGCAACTACTCCAGCAATCTGCACTGCGTCTACTGCATCACTACCCATTATCTTATCCTTTTAATTAATTAAATTTAAAAAATTTTTTTGCAAATATTTGGGAATTCTAACAGGCTTACCCTCCAAATTTATGCATACCAACTTTACAAACATTTTTACCAACATAACCTCCTCGGTGACAATGTATTGAAACATTTCAATCACGCTCCCTCTGACGAGACTAATTTCTGTCTTTACCTCAATTAGATCATTGAGGCGAGCTGGCTTATAGTAGTCAACATTACATTTCTGGACTACAAAATTAATTTTGTCTTGTATCTCGGTATTTAATTGGAGTTCACCAATACTTCGTATTAATTCAGTTCGTCCTCGTTCTGCAAACCTTAAGTAGTTTGCATAGTAAACAATTCCTCCAGCATCTGTGTCCTCATAGTAAACACGAGCAAAAATAGATTCTGATATTTGCCTTCTAGCAGGAATATATTCAACCTTATTACTCAAGAGGTTTATCCTCAATAGCTGTCTCCAGAAGTTCCATTTGTTTATGATTTTTTGGTCTTTGAATTCTCAGATGTGTATACGAGCCATTTGTCAGCAGCCGTCCACGCGAAGTTCGCATTAATAAACCTTGCTGAATTAAATAAGGTTCAATAACTTCTTCAATTGTGTCTCTTTCTTCAGAAAGTGCCGCTGATAATGTTTCTACACCAACTGGCCCTCCATCATAATTTTCAGCTATACATAATAAATATCTTCTATCCATTGCATCCAAACCGAGTGCATCGACATCCAAGCGACCTAGCGCTGCATCTGCAATTTTATCATCGACAATGGTATTACCTTCCACGGTCGCAAAATCACGCACACGCCGAAGCAATCTACCCGCAACCCTCGGGGTACCGCGTGACCTTTTGGCTATTTCTGCCGCACCCGAATCATCCAAACGCAATCCCAAGATATTAGCATTACGTGCGATTATACTCCGTAATTCGGTTGGCGAATAAAATGTTAATCTCAAGGGAATTCCAAATCTATCTCTAAGTGGAGTTGAAATTAATCCCGATCTGGTTGTAGCCCCAACGAGCGTAAAAGGTTGTAAATCAATTCTAACGGAGCGAGCTGCGGGCCCCTCACCGATCATAAGATCTAGTTGAAAGTCCTCAACAGCCGGGTACAACGTCTCCTCAACAACTGGACTAAGGCGATGAATTTCGTCAATAAAGAGTACATCTTTAGGTTCAAGATTTGTTAGAATGGCGGCTAGGTCTCCAGCTTTAGAAATTACTGGCCCAGAAGTAGCTCTAAATCCGACACCCAACTCACGAGATACTATTTGAGCTAATGTCGTTTTGCCTAATCCTGGCGGACCAAAAAGTAACACATGATCCATTGCTTCATTGCGCTCCCGCGCTGCATCAACAAATACTTTAAGATTATCACAGACCACCCTTTGGCCAACAAATTCACTCAATCTGCTAGGGCGAGTATCAGAATCATTCAAATCTTCATCGGTCAAACTACTGTTAATAAGTCTTTCCTCAACCATTTGGCATAAGCTCCTGAAGCGCTTCTTTTATGAGAATTTCTACACTGGGGTTGCCAACTGATTTTGCCGAAGCGAGCTGAATGGCGCGAAAGGCATCCGATTTCGTATAGCCCAAATTAACTAATGCAGAAATTGAGTCTCTTTGAACGTCGTTTTCAAATTCTTTTGAAGGCACACTATCAGTCGCAGGATTTAGAGTGGAACCAATAATCAATGTTTCAAATTTATCTTTTAACTCAGTGATAATTCGAGTAGCCAGCTTAGCTCCAACTCCTGGGGCCCGTGTAATACAGACCTTATCTTCGGATCTGAGCGCAGCGGACAACTCATCAGAAGAGAGGGCAGACAAAATCCCCAAACAAACTTTAGCCCCAACTCCTTGAACTGTTCGAAGCATATTAAACCAGATTTTTTCCTCTTCATTACAGAAGCCAAAAAGATGTATATGATCTTCACGCACATGCATTTCTACCAAGAGGGAGACAACACCATCATGCGATTTGAGAAAATTACGTGTGAAATTGGAACAAAAAATAAGATAACCAACTCCACTAACATCTATAATCACCGAGTCTTCATAAATTTGGTCAACAACACCAGTTAATTTAGCTATCATTTTTTCAATCCTGAGATGTTCTTAGCTTTAAGCACTTTTACATTGTAATCTCGATGGTGTGCATGACAAATAGCCACAGCCAACGCATCCGCTGAGTCTGCTGAATAAAACTTACAGCCTGGAAGGATTATATTAATCATCATTTGTATTTGTTCTTTTGAAGCATGCCCAGAGCCAACTACAGATTTTTTTATTAAATTAGGTGAATATTCATTAACAGGAAGACCAAATTTTGATGGCACAAATAAGGCAATACCTCTTGCCTGGCCAAGTTTTAGTGAAGATATCGGATTAGAATTAACAAATGTCTCCTCAACCGCCGCTTCTTCAGGTTCATATTCTTCGATAATATTTTTTAAACCATCGTAAAGTTGCACTAATCTTTTAGGAGTATCCAATTTGGCATCAGTTGCTACTACTCCATCACCAACATAATGAAGTTTATTGCCCTGAGCTTTTATTATACCCCAACCCATATTGCGTAAACCTGGATCTATTCCGAGTAGCAACATATTCTCTCAGATCACTTTATAAGTTTCATAAAATTAGAATTTACGACAAAAGGTATTAATTAAGAACTAAAAAATTAACCGGTTAACACAGATAAAAAATCTGCTGGAAATTCAATATTTGAGAAAACTTTTTGGACGTCATCATTATCTTCCAAAGTCTCTATTAGACTGAAAACCACTCGCAAATTAATCTCATCAATTTCAACCGTATTTTGAGGATGCCATACTATATTTGCCCTATCTGGATCACCCAGAACAGACGTTAAATTGTCTGCCACTATATGAAGCTCCTCAACCGAGCAATAAATATTGTGTCCGTTTTGGTCACTAATCACGTCTTCTGCGCCTGCTGACAAGGCCGCTTCAAATACGTCGTCTGTCGATTTTATTTCGAATGGATAGGAAATTAAGCCCTTTTTGCTGAACATAAAACTAACCGCGCCAGTTTCTCCTAAATTTCCACCATTTTTCGCAAAAGCTGTCCTTACATCTGAAGCTGTACGATTTCTGTTATCGGTTAATGCTTCAACAATAATTGCCGATCCCCCGGGCCCATAGCCCTCGTATCTAATCTCGTCATAGGATTCATCATTATCGCCACCAGCAACTTTCTTAATTGCACGATCAATATTTTCTTTCGGCATATTTGCTGCTCTGCAAGCAACAATCGCCGATCGTAATCTGGGATTTGCATCCGGATCGGGCATACCTGTCTTAGCTGCAACGGTTACCTCGCGAATAAGTTTTGCAAATACTTTAGCTCGTTTTTTATCTTGTGCACCTTTTCGATGCATAATATTAGAAAATTGCGAATGACCAGCCATAAATCACTTACCCATATTTTTTAACTAACGGTATTTTTTGACACCGAAGTTTATCATAATAATACAAAGTGTAAAACGTAAGGCGCAAAACATGCGCAAATATTAAGATTATTTATTATCAGGCATATAATTTTTTAATCTTCCACCGAGCCTGATTGGATCAATTTTGCTTGCCATACTAGTTTGATTGTTGGTCTCTAAATAAATTCCACAAATTGTTCCTTCACCATCAGCTGGCGAAAGCCTTTCAGATGGCATTTTTTTCGTAAATTTATCTATTGCTATATTTGATTTCATTCCTATCACAGAGTCATAATCCCCACACATACCCAGATCAGTTTGATACCCTGTACCTTTATTCAAGATTTGCGCATCAGCAGTTGGGATATGTGAGTGGGTTCCAACAACCATAGAAACTTTTCCATCAAGGTGCTGACCAAGAGCCATCTTCTCCGAGGTTGCTTCCGCGTGTATGTCAATTACAGCACAATCAAAATGCGATCTTAATTTTAATTTTTCTAACAGACGATCAATCGCAACAAACGGATCATCAAGACTATCCATAAAAAGCCTTCCCATAACTTGCGCAACCAATACTCTCTCCCCGTTTCTAGATTTAAATATACCACTACCATTGCCGGGCGTTAATTCAGGATAATTGAGGGGGCGAAGTAACCTTGGTTCGTGCCCAATAAATTTAATAATCTCACGTTGATCCCAGACGTGATTCCCTGTAGTTACAACATCTACATCCATCTCAAAGAATTGTTTACAAATTTTCTCGGTAATACCAAAACCATGAGCTGCATTTTCGCCATTAACAATAATGAAATCTGGGTTGAGGTGCTCAATAACTCGAGGTAAATGCTCGCGTAGTGCAACTCTTCCACTTTTTCCGACCACATCTCCAAAATATACTAATTTCATTAACCACCTATAAAATATTTTTTTTCATAATCAAAACTTTTTGCGCCCTTCTCTGTAACAATCCAGTCCAATTTCTGATCTAAATCATTACAGGGCAGTTTCTCAACTTTTTGCATAGAATATGCAATCCCAATTATTAAAAAATCATCGGGATCGTGCATAAATTGTTGTTTTATATGGTCAATAGTTCTGTCATAGAAGCCCCCGCCATAGCCCAGCCTTGAACCAAATTGATCATATGCTACTAGAGGCGTCAAAATCACATTAGGTATGCATTCGCGTCTACGACCCATTGGCTCAGATACTCCCATTTCTGATAAAATTAAGTTATCGCCATATCTCCAATTTCTAAAGCTTAATCTTCGAGAATATTTATCAACCACTGGCAACAAGCAAGTGACACCCGCTAAATCTAATTTTTGTAGAATGGGCATAACATTAAGTTCTGAGTGTATGGAGGAGTATCCGGCTACCTTCTTTAAAACCTGTGTATTAAAAGTTCTGAAAAAATTTTCCATGCAAGCTAAACTATTTTTTTGGACTTTTTTTGAACTCATTTTTTTACGAAGAGATAAGATTTTCTTGCGAATATTTTTTTTTGCTAATGTTGTAGTCTCGCTATTTATCAAGAAACTATCCTTTAAACTGAGTTGACGCCGCGTCGGTCGTTTTACATCTAATCCTCCTAGGCCGAGAGGTCTAGGTGGGCACCATATAGTGTATCCAAAAATACATCAGTGACGGCTCCCATTCTTATATTATTGGCCCTGGAGATGTGTAATGTTATTCG
>Ga0209425_10007078_pt1 | contig 10616 bp, 20 predicted proteins | sample COG_05_FD_184749 | JGI IMG/M metagenome (GOLD analysis project Ga0209425, IMG submission 184749) | Pelagic Microbial community sample from North Sea - COGITO 998_met_05 (SPAdes) (version 2) | ecosystem: Environmental > Aquatic > Marine > Neritic zone/Coastal water | place: Helgoland, sampling... | reverse complement strand
TTGTTTTGAATCTATTTCTTTAATTTTTTTATTTGACTCCGTCATTATAGTAGATATAGTTTGAATATACTCATTTTGAGTATTAATTATATCTTCTTGTCTTTCATTTTTTCTAAGTAAATTCCAAATTATGTAAGAAATAGTTCCAAAAACTAAAATTCCAACGTTAATTAATATTATAGTAGTTGTAGTCATTAGAGATTCTTAACTAAATTCATTAAATTATCATTATCAGAACCTATTTTACCTAAGTTAGAATTAACTCGGTCTTGTTTTGTTGATTTTGTTATTGGTTTTTTTTGATCACCAAAAGTATCTAACCATTCCCTTTCAAATTCAATTCTGGCTGCCATAAGGTCTGCCTGGTGTAAAATAAAAGGAAGTGAAGTACGAGGTTTAGTTTCGGGCATGAATCCTTTTAAATAAGGTTCATTTGCTTGATCATATAAACCATCGTGTGTTTTAATAGCAATCCATTCATTTGTAGTTAATTGGATTCCTGCTTGTTGTAATAAGAATAAACCTCTATCTGGGACAGTCATATATTCATTATTAGTATTAAAGGTGTACATTTCACCTAAATTTTTCTTTCTCCATTCATCCTTAGATGGTAAAACAGCAACATGTTCTAATGTACCAATCTTACCTAAATCATGGTTTAAAGCGGAAACAAATAATTCCTCTTCTGTGTAGGTATCTTTTGTTCCCATTTCCTGCCACACCTTATGAACCTTAAAGGCAGCAGTAATCACACGTATAACGTGATCTACATAACCCCCTGGGAAACAATTGTGATACGCTTTTTTATGAGAAGCAGGTAATAAAGCAATTCTCTCATCTAGTTTATTATAAAAATCTAGAAATTGTTGTTTACGTTCGCCTTCAACATATTTTTCAATACCATTCAAAAGAACGTCGTAATTGCTTTTTATTTGCTCCGCTGTTAAAACCATTTTAATCTTGTCTTTCGTTATTTAGATAAGTTTGAGTTTGATCAATAATTTCTTTTATATTGTCAATCATTTGATTTACCTCTCTTTGCTCACCTCTTTGTGCATTTGATTTTACAACATTAAGTCTATTTGCAATTGTTTCTAAATTTCTTTGTACTAAGTCTTTATATCTCATAATAATATTTTAAGAGGATTTCTAGTGCTTCCTCAATCGTATTAAATATACGATTGCTCCCTAGCTTCTCCAAACCACTTTGGGAAAGGATATAAACATCTTCTCCTGGTCTTTTAGTGAAATGTATTACTGGGTAACTCTCTGTTTTTAAATTTCTTTCAATCCAATCACCCATATATTCGTTTTCGTCAACATCAATTTCTCTATATGGAATTTCCAGATTGCTGAGTGCTTGTTTTAATGATTTACAATAAGTGCAATGTGTAAGTGTATATAACGTGGTGTTCCCTACCCCCTTTTTTTCTATTTCCTTAACCCCCATTTTATAAATATCAATTTTTTTAATTCTCGTACCCCAAAGGTAATGGATTATTTTTGCTCCTCCAAATTTTCTTGTAGAAGTTTTATATAATTTTTAACTTTTTTTATTCCTTCTTCAAATTTATTTTCTTCAAATAAAGGTAATAAATCTGTTTGTAAAGCAGAAATTGTTTCTTGGGTGGTTTTAGCATCTATATTTTTATATAAAGGTTTTTCTCCTTCAAATAGATAATTAAATGAATCTAGGGACATAGATAACAATTGTTTTTTCATTTGCCCTAATTCACCATAACTTTTTTCTAATTCGTTTATTGTATCTTTAAAAATATCATTCATAATTTCCATTCTTTTAATGTTTTTATATAATCGTTGACAAAATGCATTCTTCCTTTTTTAAAGAAATGAACCTTCTCAAACTCTAAGAGCCCATCAGGCATATACACCATGCTTAATACATCCCCTTTATTTATTAACTTTGTATGGTGCTTATCACTTAAATCTTTCTTATCAAAACTAACATTTAAATTTAAAGAAACCTCACGGTTAGGTACTACTGGAAGAACACCGGGCATACATCTATATGGCATAGCTCCCCAATATACAGGATCCATGAATATCATCCTAGCAGGTGCTGTTGTAGTTTTTATACTCCACCTACCAGAAAATTTAACATTTATGATATCATGGTTAAAATCTCCCCATAATTGATCTCTTAAGGAATGTCTCTGTATTTCTATTTTTCCTTCATCTATAGGAAAAACTTTAATAGTAGAAGTATTTTTATCTATATCTAACATAATATCACATGGAGCTTTTATAAGAAATGAATTTTTAAAAATTTCTACAAAAGAAGGACAATGCAGGACATTTATAGTACTTCTACCTTTACTATTTTGTTGATAGGGAAATTTGTGTTTATCTGGTTTATCCTTACCATTATAAAACCTATGTTGTAAATTTGCAAACTCTGCTTTATCTGTCTTAGCCATTCTATCTGGTCTTAAATCCTTCCAATAGGTAGGATAATTTCCTTTAACAGGAACAATTAAGTCTTCTAAATCCATATCTAACCCAATATGGTTTAAATCCGCAAATGATATTAATATTTTATTTTTATCTTTATTTTTATTTCTCCAAAACATATATATTATTTTTTAACCACTCATAATGGGTTGGTAATTTATCTAATTCTAATAATGTCGCCTTTTTTTCTTTTTGCCATTTTTCGTGAACAACTTTACATTTTTCTAATATTTTTGGATCACCTTTAACTTCACTATGTAACTTAAACTTACTCATAGGAACTATACCCTGACCTAAAGCTATATAAGCTATCCCAAAAATATTTCCATCATTAAAATCCCACATATTTTTGTTAACTTGGCTATAAAATACTTTTCCTGATTTTAGTATTTCATCCTTCCATTCATCAACATTACCCTCTAAATATCTATCAAAATACCTTAAATTATTAACACAATCTTTCCAATATTGGTTATCTTTTCTTTGAGAAAAATAATAATGATATGCTACAAAAACCATCATCCCATTTATCATATTATCAATACGAAAATTAAATTTATCCACCCATTTTTGAGTAATAAAACTATCACTCATACTTAATATATCTGCTAAACTTAATATATTTTCATGGGTAGTTAATAAACCTGTAGATTCTAAAGGCTCAATAAAACCATAAGACAAACCTACTGCTACTACATTTTTACACCATGATTTTTCATGTTTACCATGCCTAATATTTATCTTTTTAAACTTAGCATTTTTACTAATCTCTTCTGAATAAGTTTTGGAGAGATATTCTCTATATTCTTCTTCTGCTTTCTCAACTGTAGTATATTTACTTGAAAAAACATAACCTGTACCTATTCTATTCCATAAAGGTATCTCCCATACCCAACCATAATCCATGGCAACACAATCAGTCCATGTAGTCATTTGTTTTGTTTTATCTATATAAGGAATTTGACAAGCTAAAGCTGTATCATTAAACAAATAATCATCAAATGAAGTAAATTCTACCCCCATAAAATCTTCTATCAATAGTGACTTAAACCCAGTACAATCTACAAACAAGTCAGCATTAAAAGATTTACCTGACTTTGTATGTACTGCCTTAATATTCCCTTCTTGATCTTTAGTACAATACATAACTTTCTCATGGAAATGTTTAACACCATTAGGCACGGCTACTTTTTCTTTCAAAAATTTCCCAAATAATGCAGCATCAAAATGGTAAGCAGTATCAGTCCAGGGATTCCAATCCTTAATATTTTTAATAGGATCTATAGTAAATTTATTCGATTCTGTCAATAATGTTTGTCTGTTAAAATACCTAGCCCCCTCTTCAGGTGGATACATATCGGGATATAGGTGTGATAAATAATAATAAAGATGAATATCTTCTCCTTTAATAGAAGTACCAAAAGGATATTGAAACCTCTCCCCAGTATTATTTCTAAAATTTTTAAATGCTATAGATGTTTTAAAAGTAGCATTACAATATGACATCCAGTCTTTATCATCTAAATCTAAAAAATCTAAATATTGGTTAAAGTGTCCTAAAGTTGACTCTCCTACACCAACAGGATCTATATCAGATTCAATAAGTGAAAATTCTATTTCAGGGAAGTGTTTTGACAAACCTGCAGCTGTCATCCAACCTGAAGTTCCCCCTCCTACTATACAAATTTTTTTTATTTTCATATTATATAATTATAATTTATAACTGCTCTATATTTTTCATCATTTTGAGTAGAACCACAATGATAAATACTTGAATGAAAAAACACACATTTCCCCTCTTTAGGAGTAATGCTTTTATATATATTTAATTTCCCTTCACTATCATTTTTTAAAAAATGTGTTTTCCCATTGTTACTATTAATAAAATATAACATTGTCCAACCATTATCTTGTTTTATATCAATATGGGGCATATGAATGTGTCCATAATTATTTTCATTTATAGGAATTAAATTAGTTTTAACTCTAACTAAATCATCTAACTGGAAACTATAACCTAACTCTGTTAATACAGTAGATAACGGAAATAATAGATCAATATTATTTTTAAAGTTTAAATTCTCAACTTCACTAAATATTTTAGATTTATTATTAGTATTAAATATTAAAGTTGATACAAATTGTACTGCATCTTTTATAGGTAAATGGCTAAGGTCTTTTTCTGATGGTGGTGCTGTAACTAAGATAGGGAAATAAGCACAATCATCAAATACTTTATATTGAATGTTTTCAATAAACTTATTAGAAAACAACCCTTCAAATTCATAAACTTTATTTTTATCTAACCCCATATTTGATATAAATATATATTTTTACTGTAATTCAATTAAATTAAGCGCAGAGCCAACGAATATAATTATAAGTAATACCACTAATCCAATACCACACCAAACCGCTATTTTAAATGAATCTTTTTTACTTTGACTATCGTAATACGGGTGTTCTTTCATTAGTAAACTTGATCTTGTAAATTAACTCTTAATTCTTCTACTTTTTCTTTAGCAGAATGTATATGACCATCTTCAAGTAATTCTTGGATTTGACCAATTACCATATATAATCTAAATAATTTATCTTTATTCATAATTTAAATTTATAATATTTGACAGTATCTTCCTTTATAATCTCCTTAATTTCTGGATCACCCAGTTCAACTAGCTTTTCTAATAGATAAGGATCTTTAGAATGCATATAATCAATAGTGGATTGCATATAAATTAAACTCATACTTCTAATTCATTTACTTCATCTTCTTCACCTAATTTCCCCGTTACATAAAAATTAGCTGCAATTAGAACCTTATCTAAATCTGATTGGTTAACTGACCCTGAATGTAAAACCCAAGCTGGGAATATAACGACATCGTTATTATTTAAAGGGATACTCCATTTATGCTGATTATATATAGTAGGTTTTTTAATATCAAACTTCAGATTGGTATGTAACTCTAAATTTGATTCAGGTACTATAACTTCAAATGACCCATCTTGTATTTGAGGATAGTAAACTACAGATAATAACGCATTTCTATGAACATGGGTATGATGTTTTCCACCTTTTTTATTTAAAGTCATCCAACTATGGGTAAGCTTTAATTGGTTAGATATACCTAAAACATCTTCTGAATATTCTTTTGCCTTGCTGAAAAAATATTCTTTTACTCTATTTAACCTACTATCAGAAAAAATATACTTATCTATAGATATAGAATTACTTTCATTCTTAACTTTAATAGTTTGTATATTAGATAATACTTCTCTTTCCCCTTTATTTAACCTAAATTTATCGTTAGAATGATAAACCCCATTTCCATTAAAATGTATAACTTCTTTCATAGCATTTTTATCTTAGATTTTGCCTCATACCAATTCATCATATCAATATATTCATTGGTGGTCTTAATACGGTATTGCGCCTTTAATAGCTCGTTACCGCATTTATATTCGTGCATTTTGATTAGATCTGTAGGTTCAACTACATCTAATAAGGATTTTGGGAGGAATTCTTGTAAATCCTCCCTCATCTCTTTTAAAGTTTTCTTAATCCACTCTTTCATTACACCAATTCTAAAGCTGCTGCAAACATTTTCTTGTTAACATCCATATCTTGCTTAAAATTCTTAATTGGTCTGGCTTGTCTACCTACAAAATGTAGATTAGGAACCATTGTGGAATATTTCTTTTCATTAAAATATGAAAAATTACCTTCAATTATATTTTCTTGTTGTCTATTAAACACACTCCATAAATCAGTTCCATTATCTTCTTTCCTTTGAGAATAATTTATAGATGTAGGTTGGTAAGAATCATAAGTATTTCCTGTACCCTCTAATCTAACTTCAAGTAACTTTTTAGCTAATTCAAGTTGTTGATTTTCATCTAATTCAATTTTCTTCATTTTATTCATTGATTCAACAGTAACATCTAAATTAGCAACCATTTCCTTAATTAATGACTGTAATGATTCAAAATCATAACCCATATGTCTAATTGAATAATCTTCAAATGACTCGTCGGCAATAACTAAACCATTTTCACATATCATTCTGAACAAACCCGCTTGAAATTTAAATGCATTTTTACCATCATGTGAATTAGTAAGTAAGATCTGTGGATAAACTGTATCACCATCTTCACCTGTAATTACTACATCATTATTTCTAAACACTACTAAGTGTTTTTGATAACCAATAGTAGAATCTTTACGAGCAGCAACTTCTTTTACATCTGCTACCCTCCATCCTAATATCTCTAAATCTCTAATTACTCTATCTGTTGGAATGTGTGTATACTTATCGGAAGTATCTTTACTACCATTAGTAGTAAATACGGAAGGAGCTATTTCTTGAATCTCCTCTAAACTTAAAAACTCTGTACTTTGTAAATTTATCATAACCTTTTTCTTATTTATTTATACCGTAAATATACGAAAGGCCTCCCGGGTAGCCAAATCTATTGTGCAGTACTTTTAATATAATCATTTATTTGTTCATGCTCTTCTGGTGTGCCAAACCATTCCTCTCTCATATCCTTTACCGTATTTGCAGGAGACATTTTAAAATTATAATTAATAACTGATCTATAACTGGAATGTACAGGGTGGGAGCCGGCATGAACTTGAGATGTAGGAAATACTATTAATCTATTTTTTATAGGTGAAATACGAGATTTAAAAGTTAAATTATTAAATACGTCAATATCTCTTTCTCTTCTAGCCTTTAAAATTTTCTCATGGGGTTCTTTAAATAAATAAGTATCTCCATCACTATCATTTAAATAAAAAATAGCAGTAAATTCATCTTTACCAAGTGAAGGATTATCAACATGGGGTAAGTTATACTTATCTATACCATGCATTTTACCTCTAGTTTGTAAATTAACTTTACACCTATCTATATTACGATACTCTAAAGCCCAATTATTAGCCATACACCAACTAATCAAAGGTTGATATATCATATGGTTTACACGTTGACCTTCTATATAATCATTACCTTCAAGTCTTGTAGTACATGTAAATTGAAATTGCTCAAAAACCTTATTATTTTCTTTTCCCTCAAATAAAGAATTATCTAATACAGAAGTACCTAAGTCCACATCAGCACTAAATGAAATATTTTGAAATAAAAATCTAACCCAATTAGTATAAATACTTGGATCTAAAACTTGGTCTGCTACACAAATATCGTGTCTCCATTCTTGTTTCATAACTAATATATTTGTCGATATAAAATTTTTTTTTTAACTTCTTTTTTTAAGACTCGCGAACTTGACTCAAAACCCGTTTAAAGGGACTCTTGAGAAGCTTCTCGATGAAGGTGTCTATTAACAATCGCAATCTTCGCAATTACAATCTTTCTCTACAGGTTGTTTCTTACCAACGCCCGTAAATGCAAATTTAAACAAACCAAGTATCCTCTTCCATAGAGGGAGCTTCTTGTTGTTTACTTGTTCGGCCGCCATGCGACGTTTTGCTGCTTTGGTCTTGAATATGTTTTTCATTAATTAATTTTAAATTACCGATATACTGAGCGTGTGTAATGCTCCCCGATAAATATAGATTAAATAAATTTTGTTCTGTCATAACTGATTTTTTAATGCTGGGATATATAATAAAACCAGGGATAATGCTAAATGACCCCTATCACGCTAATGTTCCCTTTATGATTAATGTAAGGAGAGCTAATAGAACGGTGACCCCGATTACGATGTAGCCGATGAGCAACCATTCTAACCAAGCTTTCCTATTTGGCATTATAATCTCGGTTTACCCGCTTCCGCCATGTTAGCCTTCTTATACGGTGTGATTAATTTTTTGATTATTCCCGCCGCCTTTCTAGCTCTCTGTTGAGATGCTTTAGTGGTACCGTTGTTTTCTCCTACTAGGATGTTGAATTGTTCTACGATTTGCTCGTAAATCTCTGTTTTACTCATAATTTTTGATTTTAAATTAACTTATTAATATATTCGTATATACTCATCGATGCGGGAGAATCGTACTCTCCCTATGAATCACTCAACACTTTGGCACGTGACCGCGCCCCGTCGATTGACCGCGGCTAGCGTGGGAGCGGATCGCTATAGGTCCGCTATCGGCCCGCTATCACCACGAACTTTCATCTTCTTCATAAAATTCATCCTCCCCGTAATCTCCATATACTCCGGCGCTCTCGTCGTCCATTATTGTATCTAGCGCGCTTAGTACCTTATCTAATGGCCTTTGCACAGTTCCTGCGACGTCGCTTGCCTGATTGGCATTATCGGCTTCTTCTACATACGCATCGATGTCTTCCATTATCATCTTTAATTCGTTATATATTTCTTTTATTGTTGCCATATCGCTTATTTACCCGTAAATATACAAAGGATCGTCCCCCCACCCAAGGATAGGGCGGGAAGCGATTTGTGTGGCGGATATAACTTTGACATGAAGCGGAAAATATGTCTATACCCAATCCCACCTTAACACGATCCATAGGAAATGTAATTTAAATGTCTCATATTGAGCCTCCCCGTCCGCCGGAAAGTATTGGAAACCTACTAAACATTGGATCGATGGATGCATTATCTCTATCTTAAATCCCATCTTCATGCCTGGCTCAATATTGAAGTCATCTAATATACTCATTTACGCTGCTATAGGGCTGATTAAGCCGATTGAACATTTTACTCTACCGAACATATTCTCCAGCGTATATGTCTTTCTATTTAATTTTACTACTGTATACTCACCACCCGCTTTCTTGTGGTTAACCATTACTTTATCTCCAACTTTAATTTTACCTAAAGCGATAACTTGCTTGCCCTGAATTAAAGCGTTTACTTGACCTTTCAACACTGTTAATTCATCAATTGTTAAATCTTGTAATTCTGAATATTTTATCATAACCTTTACTTTTAATTTCAACGTAAATATACGAACATTACCTGCGGTAACCAAATAAAACGCACGTTACTTTATGAACAACGTATATACTTTTTGTTCGTAATAAAATTTGGTTGCGTCAATGCACAAGTGTATACCATGCGCCTCGCCCACTTAATATAATACGTTAGTTTAGATAATATAACGATGTGGAGATCCACCCTCCAATGTGGAGGTCCACCTTATTTGATATACGTATGTGCTTATATAATGCATTAACGCGTTGTAACAATGCGATAGATAGGGCAATGTGGAGGTATAACTTGGAGATGAGGCAATGTGTTATATCGCAAGCACTCGCGTGTATGGGTTACCCCTCTACAATATATTCCCAGCGATACTTACCCTAGTCCCACCATTAGAATAAAATGGATACACCGCATGATTTAAACTAGTTGGAAACAATACCATGTATCCTTCTTTTAATTTATCCACTTGCATTGGCTTAGTAGCTAATACTACTTTACCTTTTCTAAATGTAGGGAAATGGAATAAGAAATCACCGCTTTTATAATTCCCATTGTGCGCGTATTGAGTTTGTTCCTCTAATGTATAAGGTATTTGATACCATATAACAAACGAGTAAATTCCTCTATGATGATGTATTCCACTATACTCATTTTGCCTTGCAAAATTCACCCACACATCATCAAATTGAGCGTTTAATATATCTGATTGCTCGCCGGTATGTTTTTCATATTCGCTGGCTATATTTTTTGTATAGTGTTTGAATTGATCACTTATGTTTATTAGATATTGATTCTCTACCTGTAATAAATTTATATTAGTACGAGTATTATTTTTTCCCGATTGTATTTCTTTTATACTATTATCAAGCTCATTAAATAAATTTGATGGTAGTTTAGTTAAATAATAACCATAAAGTGGAGTTAATTCAAAGTAACCTTCATTCATCCATCTCACCATTTAAATACGGGCATTTACTTTCCCTATTCTCGTATTTCTTAATGTGCCTAGCCACCCACCAATCAATGAGCCGCCACGCGAAATGTTTCCACACTTCCCACACTATTATTATACCAATTATTTTAAGCCATATATTAATTATTTCTATTACCATGTATATACGTATTCATTAATGACACATTCATATAAAAACTTTTCTGAGTCCTATTCGTAATGTTCGTCGCTGGGATTATTATTATGTTTTGTTTTAGTTTGTTCGTTTATTTCGATTT
>Ga0209425_10007076_pt1 | contig 10617 bp, 8 predicted proteins | sample COG_05_FD_184749 | JGI IMG/M metagenome (GOLD analysis project Ga0209425, IMG submission 184749) | Pelagic Microbial community sample from North Sea - COGITO 998_met_05 (SPAdes) (version 2) | ecosystem: Environmental > Aquatic > Marine > Neritic zone/Coastal water | place: Helgoland, sampling... | reverse complement strand
CAGCGCTATATTGAAACCTACATGGGTGTCCCCGCCGCTGGCTTAGTGGTCGTACCACTCAATACCCGACATGCCGTCACAGAACTAAAATATGCCCTCGAAGACTCGCAGACAAAGGTACTACTTAGTGACCGTGATCCTGGGGAATTAGCTGACTGTGTTGATCATGTCATCATGATTCCAGATGCCTATGACACGATGCTAAATGCGGCGCTGGAAATAGAGCTCGGCATTAATCTTCAGGAAAGCGACCTAGCTGGCCTGTTCTATACAGGAGGCACTACCGGCAAATCCAAGGGCGTGATGCTGAGCCATCGCAATCTCATCGCGAATACGTTCCACTGGCTCGTTTCAGTTCCGAAGAGAGAAGATGACATTATGCTGGTGATGGCGCCGCTTTTCCACGCAGCAGGCTCAGGAGGCGTAATCGCAAACATATGGACACTGGGAACGCAGGTTACCCTCGCCGTATTCGACCCGAAAACCGCTCTAGATTTGATTGAACAGCACGGTATAACAGATAGCCTTGGGGTTCCAACGATGCTAGCGGCTATCGCAGAGGAGCAACTTATACGTCCTCGAAAGATCGATACTTTAAAGACGCTCGCACATGGCGGTTCTCCGATAGCAACAGAGGTTTTACGCCGTAGTCATAGCGCCTTCCCTGGCGCAGAGCTTGTTGAAGTTTATGGAGCTACAGAGCTATCCCCTCTTTGTACGGTGCTCAACAATGAACAGAACCTGATCAATTCTCCCCTTGCTCGGTCCTGTGGACGACCTACGGTAGGCAACGAAATCGATATACTGGACCCGAGCGGGCATACGCTCCTGCCTGGGGAAATTGGCGAGGTAGTAGTGCGCGGGGCAAATGTCATGCAAGGCTACTGGAACAAGCCTGAGCAGACCGCAGCCGTACTTAAAGATGGCGCTTACTGGACTGGCGATCTCGGCTATATGGATGATCAGGGCTATGTGTTCTTGGTGGACCGAAGCAAAGACATGATCGTGACCGGCGGAGAAAATGTCTACTGCACCGAAGTCGAAGAAGTCCTCTATCAACACCCCGCCGTTCTCGAAGCGGCGGTATTTGGTGTGCCAGATGATAAGTGGGGAGAAGCTGTCTGGGCGGTAATCGTGCCGCGGGAAGGAAACGAAACCGAGTCTGCGCAAATAATCGAGTTCTGTCGCGAACGGATAGCAGGCTACAAGGTTCCGAAGGGGATTGATGTACAACTCGATCCGCTGCCCAAGTCAGGACCAGGAAAAGTTCTTAAAAGAGAACTCAGAGCACCACACTGGGAAGGTCAAGAGCGCTCAGTTAACTAACAATCTAACTAACAGTCACCTTTGCGTCCCTCCCGCGGCTTGCCTAAGCGATTGCGCGTCCAATTAAGTAGCGAAGCAGTCCCGAAGCTATTCACTTCGCTACCGCCTCGGCAACCACCCTGCCAAACATTTCAAGGTGAACAAAGATATTTACTAGCGCCGTAAATAAGCCTAGAAAAATGATACGACCCAAGGTTTAGCCATCTTAGCGAGCCACAGCCCTCTTCTCACTCCAACTGCTGGTGATCAATTCTTTGCCGGCCTAGCGCGACACTCAACTGCCTGCGTCAAGCAAACAATACGGCGCAATCAATTCCTCGCTGATCTGCCACAAGCGTTTTGCATCTTCAGCAGTTGCGAATTTTGCAGTTTCTGCGCGCTTACTCTCGTAGAAATAATGTCCGTCTGCCTCCTTACTAGCCTGATCTTCGGAGCTCGCTAGCCAAACAAAGGTATCTGACCCCTGCCCGATACTTTTCATGAAGGGATACAAGACTAGCCCCAATAGACGCGCTAGCATGCCACCCTTATTCCAAATCGGTGTCCTAACCGCGCCGGGATGAAAAGAACTGACAACCACATTCTTGCCGCGGAGACGATACTGCAATTCTCGCGCCGTCAATAGGTTCATCAGCTTCGAACGACCATAGGCCTTCAAAGTGCTATAGCCTTGTGCGAGACCTAGATCATCAAAATTTAAGGCGCTATTGAAATGTCCGTAAGAACTCGTAAAAACGATTCGTGCTAGGTCGCCACTTGCCGCATTCAGAACTGCCGGCAATAATTTCTTGGTCAGCAAGAAGCTACTCAAATGGTTACTCACGAACGTGGTTTCAAAGCCCTCGTCCGTCACTTGCCTGCTGCCGTTTGCGCCTCCCGCGTTATTGCAGAGCACATCGATCTTAGAAATATCTCTAAGCAATTTATCAGCCATCTCACTTACACTCGCCAATGAGCTGAAATCTGCTAGATAGAGACTAATATTTTCATTTCCCGTGGTCGCAATAATCTCTGCAAGCGCTTCATGCCCGCGTTGTTCGTTTCGGCAGACCAACGCGACATTTGCTCCCAACTCAGCGAAGCGCCGCGCCGAAAAAAGACCAATACCGCTGTTCGCCCCAGTTACTACATAATTTTTCCCGCTCAACGCTGCCTGAGTCATCTAATTTTCTCTATTTATACTTAGTTTAAGATTCTCGAATATTACACTGAAATCAGGCCTTCCTACCCTATTAGGGTTTTGCGGCAATTGATATTCACGGCGACCTCCTGTCATAGGCTCTGATGTGTTTACCGCACCGCTAGTCCTTTTTCCAATAAGCGCAGGCATCCTGTATTATTACGCTAAACTGCGAAGCCATAATCGAGTAGAGCAACAACCTAAGAGCCACACCCTATGAGCAACACCACAATAAGCAGGTTTAAAGTCCCTGAACTCGCCGAACTGCCCGAGGATATTAGGCAACGTATCCTTGCCGTTCAGGAGAAAGCTGGCTTCATTCCGAACATATTTCTCGCTCTTGCCCATAGGCCTGCTGAGTTTCGCGCCTTCTTTAGCTATCACGACGCACTCATGGAAAAGTCAGAAGGCCTAACCAAGGCGGAGCGCGAAATGATCGTGGTGGCAACCTCAGGAATCAACCAATGCACCTACTGTGTCGTTGCGCACGGAGCCATCTTGCGCATTCGTGAGAAAAATCCACTCATCGCGGATCAGCTTGCGACTAACTATCGGAAGGCTGATATAACCGCAAAACAAAGCCTAATGCTGGATTTTGCGGTCAAAGTATCGAGGCAGGCCCACGAAATCGGTGAATCAGATATGCAGACCTTGCGCGAGAATGGGTTCACCATGGAGGAAATCTGGGACATCGGCTCTATCACTGCCCTATTTTCTCTGTCCAATCGTCTCGCCAATATGGCAAACATCAAACCAAACCCCGAGTTCTACAACATGGCCAGGGGTGAAATCGACTAGAAATTCGTAACCAGGTACTAAATTTGCGCAATTAGCCTTACTTTGTGCCCGTGTTTTCTTTCCCTGAGCCCTTGCAGATTGCAACTATCTGCAGCTAAAGGCTGGGTAACTGATGAACAATCTCGAGTTTCCACTGTATTATTTCTTAGTTGTTAGCAGCGATCTTGAACAGGGCCGCCGCTCAATCTGGCCGGTGAGCAGGTAAATATTGGCACAGTCCTGCACCTGCTACGTATTACCTTCATCTGGAGCGACGGTCCATGAAAACACTGTAACTAAATTACTATCTACAAAGACTTCGCGCCCCTTCTCTGAATTATCCATGCCATCATCGAGGCCCAAATCAAAAGCTAGAAAAAGAAGACCCGGTTCAAATTCCCAACAAGCATCGTTCACTTCTTTGAAGTCATTTACCAATAGCAGGTCATAGCCGACGACCCTCGTTACCTCTTCTATGATGTCGGTAATATCTTTGCTGTCATCGACCATTAACGGTTTTCAAAATTGATGACCTATTGAATAACTACCCATGCTGCAGCCTGTCATTTCTTATAAGGTTCCCAATCAGGAAATGCCGAGTATGGATTAGCTCGTCTGATTCAAATTTAACATTCGGTTTTAAAGGGCTATAAAAAATACCTGCTGCACACGAACTCTCTGAGTAGCTGTAGAAATAATCTTAGCGGTATTCGACACTGATCATAATAGTTGAAGAAATGGAAATTCCTGCACCAGGTGGCGTAGAATCATTGTATAAGATTCATAGCTAGTAGATTGCATCGAAATATGAGCTCAGTAGCTCCCTGCGATATTTAGTAACGCTAGCTAACACCCGCTAAGTGGACGGTCTCTTTCGCACTAACATCCTCTGTTCGCCACTCATCACCAATTCTCGATGTTGGTTGTGCACTGAACTCTGCAACACAATTACACCACTTGTCTTGCCGGGGATCAGTTCACTGATTTCTAGCGCAGGATAAACTGTATCGCCGCAATATACCGGCACCAGAAATTTCGAACTCTGCTCTATTAGCCCTATCAAACTTTCCTCAAGAACGTGTGGCAGCATGCCTGCTCCTGGCGCTGTCTGAATAGCTACTTGGAATCCATGAGCCAACATATGCGGATGACCCTTTCCCCTGCAGTATTCAACATCATAATGTATTGGATGATTGTCTCCCGAAGCGAGTTGAAACGCTGCAAAGTTAGCATCACCCAGTGTCCTCGACGGAATAACGAAACGCTGACCTACACGCATGTCTTCGAAGTAACTCGAATCGGTCAACGTGTGCTGCGCAGGGTCAAAACTCGGATCAATATGCCTCATCTCTAAATTACTCTCCTTTACTCTTAGAAATACTGTATCAATAGCAGCAGGTCTAAGGATAGTTGTTTGGAAACTGTTATCCAATCGAGCAAATAATGATAGGCTCTACGCAGTTAATAATAGGTAGCATTTTATCATGAATTATTTGCGAAACATCAGCGCCCTATGTACCTCAGCCTTATTGTCGCTAGGGCTTGCCTCCGGCAATCTCTTTGCTGACGATTTAAGCGAGAAAGTTCTCTCCTTACGAGAGCGGGCAGTCGTCGAAAACCAAATTCTCGAGGAACGTTTAGACAGTTTAGTGCCACAGTTAATGCAGCGCGAAGGCATAGATGCATGGGTTTTGATTGCCAGAGAATACAATGAGGATCCCGTTCTAAAGACGATGCTGCCAGCAACCTGGCTCAATGCTCGCAGACGAACCGTGTTAATGTTTATCGATCATGGCGACTCGCGCGGAGTAGAGCGTCTCGCCATCGCACGTTACGCCGTAGGCGATATGTTTCCGGGGGTGTGGGATCCGGAGGAACAGCCAGATCAGTACCAACGAATCGCTCAGCTTCTGACCGAGTTTAATCCTAGCAAAATAGCTCTGAACTTTTCCGACACCTATGCGCTCGCCGATGGCCTTACTTATTCTGAACAAAGGGATTTCAGCGCCGCACTTCCTAACGACTTACAGAGCAGGATTGTATCTGCGGAAAACCTGGCCGTAGGTTGGCTGGAAACGCGTACTGTGACTGAGATGGAGGTTTACAAAGATGTAATGACTATTGCGCACGAAATAATAGCCGAAGGCTTTACCGCCGCAGTTATCGAACCCGGCGAGACTACTACTGATGACCTTTCCTGGTGGTACCGTCAGCGAGTGAGCGACCTAGGCTTGGACACTTGGTTTCATACCGGGATCGAATTGATGCGATCAGACGCCTCGCAGTCAGCTATCGGTGACGATCCAGCTAGCAAAAATGTCTTTCATAAAGGAGACCTGATTCACATAGACTTCGGTATCAGTTATCTTAATTTACAAACTGACACGCAACAGAATGCCTATATACTGAAGGATAACGAAGCAACTGTGCCAGACTACCTTGTTAAAGCCTTGCACAAAGGCAATGAACTGCAAGACATTCTTACCGACAACTTTCAGGTCGGCCGTACTGGCAACGAAATACTGCACCGTACCAGAGAGCAAGCGACAAGCGCCGGTATAGGACCCATTATCTATACCCACCCGATTGGGCTGCATGGTCATGCCGCAGGCACCACTATTGGCATGTGGGACAAACAGGAGGGTGTTCCTGGCTCCGGGGACTACCCCATGAATGCCAATACGGCATATTCTATCGAATTAACAGCGCTCGTCGACGTGCCGCAATGGAGTAGTTTTCCGCTACCGGTAAAACTTGAAGAAGACGGGTTTTATGATGGGTTCAAATTCGCCTATATTCAACCTAGACAGACTGAATACCATATTATTCAAGCAGACTGATCAATAACAACAGGACGGCGCTTTGCCACCAGATAGTACATTTACGCTCAGTGATAGAGACCTGGCTTGCAAATCCTGCCGACTTGATGCCAGATCTTATTCCCTGCGTTGGCTTTCTTGATGATGCAATGTATCTAGAAATCATCGTTCGTAAGCTGCGTTCCGACGTCTCAGCCTACGATGAGGTTGCGTATTCCCTCTACTCTAACCACTAGACTTTCACAGAATCTCGGCCGTATCGCCTTAACGCCCTGAGCCCTACTCACATCTACTGCACAAAGCCCGCGGCCAAACCTGTTCGATCCAACACCTTCCCATTCAAAAAGACCGAAGAGATCGAGCGGGTATTGCGAATATCGCCTAAAGGATTTTCATCTAGGACTACGAAATCGGCGCTATACCCAGGCTGGAGAAGACCCAAATCGTCCAAACCCAACCTTTGTGCAGGCTTACTGGTAGCCGCTACAATTGCCTGCATCGGTGTCATACCCATACGTACGAATATTTCTAATTCGCGGTGCCCCGTGTAACCAAAGAAATGATCAGGTACTGCTCCCGCATCCGTTCCTAAAACAATATCAACATTAGCATCAAGCAGGTGCCCAAAGCTGGCGCGCAGTTCAGTTTCGCGCGCTTCTATTCTATCGGGCTCGAGCAATCTCTGAGCGCTTTCTCCTAGACGGGCAGCTACAGATTCCGGCAATGAGGCACGAAGAAACGGGTCTCTGCCAATTGCCTCGCGCCGCAGCTCCCCCAAGCCCATATTCGGAACAACAAAGGCATTTGCAGCAGTCAGTTGCTGTGCGATCTCCCGACCAAGACCCACACCTATTCTGCCGTGCAAGAAGCCACTGACACCAGCGTCTAACAAGTCTGGCATATCTTCAGCGTTTTGCTGGTGAGCGTAAATTTCGATGTCATTCTCAGCAGCTTCAGCGGCGATCGCTCGGTACAATTCTGGTGCTAGTTTCTGCTGACTACCACCGCGATCATCTACCCAAATCTTAATAACAGAAATATTCTTCGCCGCAATTTCCCTTACCAATTCGGTCGCCTGTTCTACACTGCCTACCCCGTATAAGATGCGCTGGCCTGTCTCTCGCTCCAGTGCGACCGCGTGTGTCAGGAACTGATCATTCGGCCCCTGCCCTGGGGGCGCCATACCTGCGGCAAAGAGAAAACGAGCGCTAGGAAACTCACCGGCTAGCTGAGCCTGCTGCACCTGATAGGCTAGCGCATCGGGATCGCTACCGGCTGAGAATACCGCCGAGAATCCGTAATAAGCATAACGCTGAAGATGATCGATGAGATTTTCACGACTGTAATTTTCGGCACCCCAGCTATTGTGACCTTCATAACCTAAGTGCGCGTGGCTATCTATCAAGGCTGGCATAATTGTCTTGCCGTTTAGATCGATCACCTCAACGCTTAACTCAGGCTCGATTTCTGATCGCGACCCAACCGCGCTGATACGACCGCCATCGACCAGCAATGCCCCTGATTCCAATACGCTTCCGTCGCCGATAATAACCCTCACGTTGTCCAGCAAGTAACTTTCAGCCTCGACTTGCTGCCCGTAAGCCAGCTGCGGAAGAACTAGAATGAGCCCTAGCATCTGCATAAGAGCCGCGATCGCAGGCCAGAATTGCCTGCCTGTGCAATTTCGCTCTCGGGACCTTCCAAATGACGTCTGTATAGGCATTTTCTTGCTCTCTTTTTATCTCTAGTACTGGTAATCTAGCATCTTTCACCGAATTGGGAATAGGCCGCTGTTTTGCTACCAGAAAAACAGACACACAAGACATCGCAAACACTGCTCAGCGAGACCGCTGCGTTAGCACTGGCCTCGAGAACAGACAGCGCAAATCTTGCTAGTGAGGCAAGGGCTTTGTGCGATAGTGCCCATGGCAACATCATCACTTATTCCAAAAAAGTATTCATACCTCTGACGCATCTCTGCCGCGACGTCTGCCATTACTGCACCTTCGCGCGTACACCCAAGCGAATCGATCAAGCGTATATGAGCCTCGAGCAGGTCCTCGATCTCTGTCATCGAGGTGCCAGCGAGGGTTGTCAGGAAGCACTATTTACTCTGGGTGAAAAACCTGAACTACGCTACAAAGCAGCTCGCGAGGCACTTGCCGAATTAGGCTTCGAATCCACCATCGACTACGTCATTGAAATAGCCGGTGCCGTCTTGAAAGAAACAGGCCTGATCCCCCATATCAACGCAGGTAATATGACTAGAGTGGAGATAGACAAACTCCGCCAAGTTAGTGCATCCATGGGAATCATGTTGGAGTCAGCATCATCTAGACTCTGCGAAAAAGGTATGCCGCACTATGGTTCCCCCGACAAAGACCCTATAACGAGGCTGGAGACGATTGAACTCGCTGGCCAAGCTGGCGTACCTTTTACCTCCGGCATTCTAATCGGCATAGGTGAAACTCGGCTAGAGAGAATTGAATCCCTGCTTTTGCTGCGTAACACACACGAGAAACACGGCCATCTGCAAGAAGTCATCGTGCAAAATTTTCGTGCAAAAGAAAATACCAAAATGGCGCAGGCACCAGAACCCGACCTGAATGAACTGGTCTGGACTCTGGCGGTAGCAAGGCTTATCTTTGGTGCACAAATGAATATTCAGGCGCCCCCAAACCTAAGCCCGGGCGTACTTCCACAATTAGTTAATGCCGGCATCAACGATTGGGGCGGCATCTCACCTCTTACGCCCGATCACGTAAATCCAGAGGCACCGTGGCCTCACCTCGACAATCTAGCCAGAGAAACTGCGGCCGCCGGCAAGTTCCTGGATCAGCGACTAACTATTTACCCTGAGTTTGCACGAGACCTAAATAAGTGGCTAGACCCGCAATTGAAATTTCCAATACTCAAGCAAAGTGATAGCTGCGGATTTGCTAAGAGAGACAACTGGACACCTGGTGCCACTGAACCGATCCCGCAGCTTGAAAAACAATTGCTGGAACGCACTGTCACTGCTGAGCAAGTATCGAGCGATGTTCAAAGAATCGTCGCTGCGTGCGAAGCGCAGGCGGAGATTTCAATTGAAGACGTGAGCCGCCTGTTCGAGGGCCGCGGTGCAGACTTCAGCTATATAACACAACAAGCTGATCGACTAAGACATGAGTGTAATGGAGACACAGTAAGCTTCGTTGTAAATCGAAACATAAACTACACCAATGTCTGCTACTTCAAGTGTCAGTTCTGCGCCTTCTCGAAAGGCAAGATGAGCGAGGACTTGCGCGGCCGTCCCTACGACATCAGTGCCGAAGAAATTTCGAGGCGCGTTCGCGAAGCCTGGGATAGAGGCGCCACCGAAGTCTGCATGCAAGGAGGCATTCATCCCGACTACACGGGACAGACCTATATCGATATCATTGAAACTGTCAGGCATGCGGCAAAAGATATGCATATCCATGCCTTCTCGCCCCTCGAAGTTTGGCAAGGGGCAAGTACTCTTGGCATTTCGCTCGAAGAATTTCTCAAAAAACTGATGGCAGCGGGCCTGAACACCTTACCCGGCACTGCGGCAGAAGTGCTGGATGATGAGGTTAGACAGGTACTGTGTGCAGACAAATTAAACTCCGAGCAATGGCTAGAAGTAATGGAGACCGCTCACAAGGTCGGATTTAGAACAACTGCAACCATCATGTACGGTCACATTGACCGACCCAAGCACTGGGCGAATCATTTGCTTCGAATTCGCGCTCTACAAAAGCGAACCGGAGGCTTTACCGAATTCGTCCCCCTGCCCTATGTGCACATGGAAGCACCCATGTACCTTAAAGGCCTTTCCCGCCGCGGCCCCAGTTTCCGTGAGGCAGTCCTAATGCATGCCGTTGCTCGGTTGGTTTTCCATGGGCAGATCGAGAACATTCAGGCTTCTTGGGTCAAGATGGGCTTGGACGGCGTGGCTGCCTGCCTAAACGCCGGCGCCAACGATTTGGGCGGCACTTTGATGAATGAAAGCATTACCAGAGCGGCTGGAGCCAGCTACGGTCAAGAGTGGACTCCGAGGGCAATCGAAGACACAATTCGTAACATGGACCGGCTGCCTCGCATGCGAAATACACTGTATGCTAGCGCCCCAAAAGAGCGCTACCTCAGCGCCAGCAGCGCACAAGAGTTACAAGAAATCGAGCTTAATTCCGCCGCCAAGAAACAGCGAACCAAAAAGCTAGAAAACCTAGCACAGGCTATCTAGCGAGTTCTCGATTATTAATACAGCGCAAACAATCACTAACATCAATCCAAATCCGCCAGTGGATCGTATCCTCTGGTCCGCACGCTAATCAGGAAAATGTAAAATTAGAATGAAAATTGCAATTACTGGAGCCAACAGCAGTGTTGGCCTGAACTTATTGAAGCATATCGTCTCCGCGACAGACATTGATGTTATCGCCGGTGTTCGTTCTGACCGTGCAATGAAGTCGTTGCCGAGCTCTCCACAAATAGACCCACGCATCATCACTT
>Ga0209425_10007074_pt1 | contig 10619 bp, 10 predicted proteins | sample COG_05_FD_184749 | JGI IMG/M metagenome (GOLD analysis project Ga0209425, IMG submission 184749) | Pelagic Microbial community sample from North Sea - COGITO 998_met_05 (SPAdes) (version 2) | ecosystem: Environmental > Aquatic > Marine > Neritic zone/Coastal water | place: Helgoland, sampling... | reverse complement strand
CTCATCTTTTTTAAAGAATTTTTTCTTATCGCCAAAACTTGAGCTTCTAGCCTCATCTTTTTTAAAGAATTTTTTCTTATCGCCAAAACTTCTTTTTTTATCAAAAGAATTTCTATTTCTTTTATTTTTAGTTGAATTACTTTTAAAATTATTTTGTGAAGATTTAAAATTTGGATCTATTAATCTACTAATTGAGTTCCACATTGCTCTGTCATCTCTTGTAAGAAATGTTAATGCCGATCCGTTTGAACCTGCTCTTGCAGTTCGACCTATTCGATGAACATAATCTTCTGGTACTTGTGGCAAATCAAAATTAATAACATGCTCTATTAATGGTATGTCTAAACCTCTTGCCGCTACATCAGTTGCAATTAAAATTCTTTTAATTCCTTTTCTAAAACCACTGATCACTCTATCTCTTTTACTTTGTCTTAAATCTCCATGAATTGCATCAGCTGAGTGTCCTTCTTCTTTTAATCGTTTGACCATTCTATCAGCATTTCTTTTAGTTTTGACAAATACTAAAATTGATCCTTTTCTTGCTAGCAACTGATTTACCAATTCATCATATTTATTTTCTTTAAATACTTCTAAGGTCTCTTGTTTTATTTTCGCTATTGGAACAGAAGTTGAGCCTGCTGAAATTCTTTCTGGTTGATTTAAATATCTTTCAGATATTTTTAAAATATTACCAGGTAAAGTTGCTGAAAATAATAAAGTTTGATGCTCTTTAGGTATAAAGTTCAAAACCATTTCTATCTGAGGTGTAAACCCCATATCAAGCATTCTATCTGTTTCATCTAAAACTAAATATTTTGTTGCCTTAAGATTTAAGCTTTTTCTTTTAAGATGATCATTAATTCTACCAGGAGTGCCAACAATTATTCTCGATCTATTATTTAACTGCTTTAATTGGCGCTGCATTGCTTCCCCACCAATTAATAATGCAGATTTAATATTTATTTTATCCCCTAAAAGAGTTTTAATTGCATCCATAACTTGTGATGCCAGTTCTCTTGTAGGACACATCACCAATGCCATGGCTTCCTTATCTAAAATTAATTTATTAATTAAAGGAATGATAAATGCCAAAGTTTTTCCTGTGCCAGTTTGAGCTGTACCAAGAATATCTTTACCCGTTAAAGCAACAGGAATAGCCATTCCTTGAATAGGAGTTGGTTTAGTAAATTGCATTTTGCTTAAAGAAAATTTTAAAGCGTCTTCAATTTTTAATGATTCAAAATTTTCCATTTTATGAAAGAGGGGGTATAGTTTTAAGACGAATATTATTTTTTAAATTTGTTTTCCAAAGGATGTCTAAACCTTTTTAGGTTAATCACAACAAATGAATTAATATAAATTAGCTAGATTATTTGATTTTTAAGAGTTTTTTTAAGTTTTCAAATTACTTAATTGATGTATAAGAGCCACATTTTATGACCAATAATATTCGAAACATCACAATTATAGCCCATGTCGATCATGGTAAAACTACTTTAATTGATAACTTAATGAAACAAAGTGGTTCATTTAGGGAAAATGAAATTGTAGATGAAAGATTAATGGACTCTGGAGAGCTTGAAAAAGAAAGAGGAATTACAATTTTAGCTAAACCAGCTTCAATCAATTGGAAGGACTCTAGAATTAACATCATAGATACACCAGGTCACCGAGACTTTGCCGCTGAAGTAGAGCGCGTTTTAAGTATGGCTGATGGTGCTTTACTTTTAATTGACTCGGCTGAAGGTGTTATGCCTCAAACAAAATTCGTGCTATCGAAAGCTTTAAAACAAGGGCTAAAACCGATTGTTGTAATTAATAAATTAGATAAAGCAGATCAAAGAGCAAATGAAGTTTTAGATGAGACATTTGATTTATTTGTTAGCTTGGATGCAAATGAAGAACAATTAGATTTCCCAGTATTATATGCTAGTGGTCGATCAGGTTGGGCTGATAAAGAGGTTGATGGTCCAAGAGAAAATCTTAACCCATTATTAGATATGATAGTTGAACACGTTAAGCCTGCAAATTTAGATAAAACAAAACCTTTTGCAATGTTATCTACCCTTTTATATGCAGATAGTTTTTTAGGAAGAAGTTTAGTTGGAAGAATTACTCAAGGCACAGCAAAAGCCAATCAAGCTATCAAAGCTATAAATTTAAAAGGTGAAAAAGTTGACGAAGGTAAATTAACTAAAATTTTTAGATATGAAGGAACTAAAAAAGTTCCAATTGAGGTTGGTGAAGCTGGAGATATTGTTGTTATAGCTGGACTAGAAAAAGCAAACGTTGCAGATACTATATGTGATTTAGAGGTAAATGAACCAATACCTGCAACTCCAATTGATCCCCCTACAATGTCAATTACTATCACTGTAAACACTTCTCCTTTAGCTGGAACTGAAGGTAAAAAATTAACCAGTACTCAAATTAGAGATCGGCTAGTTCAAGAAGCACAAAATAATGTTGGGATATCTTTTTCTGAAAATCCAGGCAATGACTCTTTTGTGATCAGCGGACGTGGAGAGTTAATGTTAGAAATCTTATTGACGCAAATGCGAAGAGAAGGTTTTGAACTTACTGTAAGTCCTCCTAAAGTGTTGTACCAAAAAGACGAAAATGGAAATAAATTAGAACCTATTGAAGAAATTACTATGGATTTAGATGAAGAGTACTCATCAAAAGTAATTGACTCTATGAATAGAAGAAAAGGTAGATTGATAGACTTAAAAGATACAGGTAAAAATAAAAAAAGATTAATTTTCCATGCTCCAACAAGAGGATTGATGGGTTACACAAGTAGATTTTTAACTTTAACAAAAGGTAATGGTGTAATTAACAGAATTTTTCATTCTTATGGGGCCTTTGAAGGTGAAATGGAAGGAAGAAGAAATGGTGCATTAATCGCAATGGAACAAGGTAAAGCTGTTGCATTTGCCATATTTAATTTACAGGCACGGGGAGAAATGTTTGTAACACATAATGACCCAGTATATCCTGGAATGATAGTTGGATTGGCTCCAAAACCAGGAGATATGATTATAAATGTTATGAAGGGTAAAAAATTAACTAACATGAGAACTCAAGGTACTGATGAAAACGTAGTATTGACTCCTGTTCGAAAAATGTCCATCGCTGAACAATTAAGTATGTTAAATACTGATGAAGCTTTAGAGATTACTCCTACTTCTTGTAGATTAAGAAAAGCTATTTTAGATCCTCACGAAAGAAAAAGAAGTGAGAAATCTGGAGCTGCAGCCTAGTTAAAAATTTTATCAACTAAAAATAATCCAAGCGCTACACAAGGACCAATTCCAAAAGCGAATAAAAGAGTTCCTATTCCAACTGTTCCACCTAAATACCATCCAACAGAAACAACGGTTATTTCTAAACTTGCCCTAACATAAGCAATTGGTAAATTAGTTTTTTTTTGTAAACCAATCATCAAACCATCTCTTGGTCCAGCTCCAAGATTAGAAACTAAATAAATACCACCACCAATACCCACTGTTATTACAGCAATAACAGCTAATAAAATCTGACTAAAAGAATTTTCAGGAGTTGGCACATATTTAATACATAAATCTATCATTATAGAAATAATTACTGCATTTAAAATTGTACCCATACCTGGTTTTTGTTTTAAAAAAATCCATAAAAACAAAACACCCACACTTATTAAAAAAGTTATTGTTCCAATTGATAGATTAATATTTAAGGAAATACCCTGAGCCAATACACTCCAGGGTGATGCACCAGAAGAAGAAACAATTAGCAATCCTTCTCCTAAGCCAAATAAAGTTAAACCAAAACATAAATAAAAAAATGTTAAAAACTTTGGTTTAAAATTGTATGGTGTATCAGAACTCCAGGGTACAACGGGAATATTCTTAATTTTTAAAAACATTTTTAATTAATCACTTCTATTAAATCTAAATTCTATTATTGTAATTTTACAATGAAAAAATTTTTATTTTTTTTAATCTTTTTATTAACCTCTTTAAATTCAAATGCTCATATAGCTCATTATAGTAATTATAATAAAATAGAAATGGAAATTTTAAGAGAGGGAGAAGTAATTGGTTATAATTATTATTTCTTTAAAAAAAATGGAAATGAAACTCTTGTTACCAATCAGATAAAATTTACTGTTAAATTATTTGGAGCTACTATTTTTGAAATAGAAGGATATGGTGAAGAAAAGTATATCGATGGTAAATTAATTTCTTTTAATTCAAAAACTTTACAAAATGATAAGGAAAAGTTTGTAAAATTAGAATTAAATCAAAAAACTAATAAATTTGATATTTTAGGGTCCTCTTATAATGGTGAAGCAAACTCTGATAATATAGTTGGAAATTGGTGGAGCCACAATATTTTAACAACGAATAGTCAAATAAGTCCTATTTCAGGTAGTGTTAAGGAGCAAGTGGTTACATTTATTGGAAAAGAAAAAATTAATCTATATGGAAAAACTTATGATACTGAGCATTTTAAATTAAATTCTAAAGATCTAAGTCTTCCAAAAGATAAAAGGTTAGATTTTGAAATTTGGTATGATAAAAAAAATAATATTATTCGAAAAGTGACGTATTCAAGAATGGGTAATTGGGAGTATAGAGTTAAAAATGTTGAATAAATCTAATTATTTATTTTTTTAAATAAATCATTTGCACTTATCCATCCTGCTTCTAATCTTGGTCCTACAAACCAATCAGCACATATTCCTAAATTAATTGTAGGATCCCAGTAACTTGAGATATTAAGTTTTTTTGAATGTGAAGAGTATTTCCATCCATGATTTAGTATAAACTCTGGTTTTTCATATTCAAAACCTGTGAGCTTAAAAAATTTATCTATTAGAATTTTTGAGTTAATATCTTTATTATCTTTATTTTTATTTATCATTTTATTTGCCCAGTTATAAGTGCTCTGTAATGTCCATAAATCAAGCTTACTTGAAAATCTTTTTTTACTATTCTCACTTGCGGCCCAGCCTAAAATTTTATCATTGAATGAATAACTGCTAGGTCTTTTAAAATTTTTTTTGATAGCAATCATAACAGTAATATTTGCATCCATTTTTAATTTTTTATTAATAAATGAATGTCGAATAAATTTTTTTGATAATTTAACAAGTTGTGGAAATGGACAAGTTAAAATTAATTTTTTAAAAATTTTAATTTTACCATCTGCAAATTTCAAGTGCCAAAAATCATTATGATATTCAATTTTTTTTACTTCTGATTGAAAAAAAATATTTATATTTTTTAACAGAAATTTGCAAATATCATTATTTCCTTTTTTTCCAATAATCTTAATGTGTTTTTTTTTTCTGCTTTTTTTAAATAGACATGTTTACCCTGCCATTTTTTTAATACATTCTTTTTAATTAAATCATTAATAAATTTTTTAAATTTAAGACTTTTTGGAGATATATATTGCATACCATGGTCAAATCCTTGGTTTTTGTTTAACCTTTTGAATGAAGATCTGCCACCTGGTCCTCGAGCTTTATCATAAACTTCAACAGAGTTTTTTTTATTTAAAAGGTTTGCAATTGTTGAACCAGAAATTCCAGATCCTATGATACAATACTGGCTCATTTGCCAGCCACAACCATACCCTCTATCATCATGGTTGGTGAATTTGTTGAATATTCAAAATCTAGATCATTAGCTAAAGTTATATTTTTAAACATTTCGTTAAAGTTTCCAGCTATAGTTATCTCACTTATGGGATATTTAAATTCACCGTTTTCAATCAAATAACCTGCAGCACCAACTGAATAATCTCCTGTTACTAGATTGCTACCATGACCAATTGTCTCTGTAATATATAGGTTTTTTGAACTTAAGTTTAATAAATCTTGAAAACTTATTGTTCCATTTTCAAAATATAGATTAGTTGAACCACTATTCCTTCCATTGGATCTTAAATTAAGCTTCTTACCATTATAGGTGTCAATTAAATATTCCTTTAAATTTCCACAATCAATTAATTTTAATGTTTCAGATTTTACCCCTTCAGAGTCAAATAATTGCGAGCCCATACCTTTGACTAAATCAGGTTTATCAAAAACATTTAATGATTTTGAAAAAACCTGTTGTTCAATTTTATCTTTTAAAAATGAAGTTCCTCTTGCAATTGCTGATGATGAGATAGCACTCGCAAAAGCACTCAAAAAACCTTTGGCAATTCTTTTATCAAAAATTATATTTAATTTTTCACTACCAATTTTTTGTGGATTAAGTTTTTTTATTGTTTTTTCAGCAGTAATTTTTCCAAGTTCAGATGGATTTTTTATATCACTCAAATGACATTTGCTTGTAAACTCATAATCTCTTTCCATGCTATTCATATCTTTTGCAACTGTTACACATGAAGCTGAAAATGATGAAGTTTTATATCCTCTACAAAATCCAAGAGTGTTAGCTAAAATAAAATTTGATTTATTCTCTGAAAATCCAGACTCAGTATTAATTATTTTTTTATCTTGTGATGCAATCTCTTCAAGTTCTTTGAGGTATTCAATTTTTTTACTATTTTCTATATGGCTATCATCATAAAGACTTAAATCTTTTACCTCTTGAGCTAATAGATCTTTGTCAGGTAAAGAATTGTACTCATCTTCTGGGGTTATTTTGGTTGTTTCAACACATTTTTCAACTAAGATTTTTAAATTACTATCTAATAAGTTAGATGATGAAATTGAAGATTTTTTTTTATCAATATATGTTGTTATACTAATTGCTAAGCTATCTGATCTATTAGATTCATCTAAGAGTTTATTTCTAAAACTTACAGTTTCAGATATTGAATTTGCAACAGTTATACTAGCATCCGTTGCACCAATTTTTTTTGCAAGCTCCAAACAATATTGTGCTTTTGATTTTAAATACTCTTGATCTTTTACCATGCTTAAAGCTGAGTTCCACCAACAGTCATTTTATCTATCAAAATTGAGGGCTGCCCAACTCCTACTGGCACACCTTGTCCTGCTTTGCCACAAGTACCTATACCTGGGTCTAACATCATATCGTTACCAACCATAGACACTTCTTTTAGAATTGACGGACCATCACCTATTAATGTTGCACCTTTGATCGGAGCGCCAATTTTCCCGTTTTTTATCTCATATGCTTCAGTGCAATTAAAAACAAATTTTCCAGAAGTTATATCTACTTGGCCACCACCAAAACTTACTGCAAATATCCCTCTATCAACCGATTTAATCATTTCATCCTGAGTTTGCTTGCCATTTAACATGATAGTATTTCTCATTCTTGGCAGCACAATATGTTTGTAACTTTCTCTTCTTCCGCTACCAGTAGATCTAGTATTCATTAATCGGGCATTCAAACGGTCTTGCATAAAGTTTTTTAAAATTCCATTTTCAATTAGAACAGTTTTTTCTGTAGGTGTTCCCTCATCATCAATGGTCAAACTTCCTCTTCGATTATGTATTGTACCATCGTCAATAATTGTAACTCCCTCACTTGCAACTTTCTGACCCATTAAATTATGAAAAGCAGAAGTTTTTTTTCTATTAAAATCTCCTTCTAGGCCATGCCCTATCGCTTCATGAATTAATATTGCTGGCCAACCCGGACCCAAAACAACTTTCATTTCTCCAGCTGGAGCAGGTTTACTATCTAGATTAACTGTTGCTATTCTAAGTGCTTCTTCACAGACATTCTTCCAATTATCATTTTTAAGATATTCATCATAAGATTGTCGTCCTCCAATTCCATAAACTCCAGTTTCTTTTCTTCCATTTTTCTCAAGCATTACCGAGACGTTAAATCTTATTAATGGACGAATATCGGTTATAGCCTCTCCCCCTGATCTAATAATTTCTATTGATTTTTGCTCACCGCTAAAACTAGCAGTTACTTGTTTTACAAAATTATCCTTTGATCTAAGATACTCATTAACCTTATTTAATAATTCTATTTTTGAGTTTAATGTTTTTTGATCTATTGGATTAATATCCTGATAATATTTTTCATTTGATTTTGGTATTGTGTGATTATAAACACCCTTAGTTGACTTAAAAGTTGATTTCAAACTTTCAGCAGATTTTTTTAATGAATCTCTTGATATGTCATTAGAATGAGAATATGCAACAACTTCATTTGTAATACCCCTTAATCCAAAACCTAAATCAGCACTATAATTCGAGCTTTTGATTTTGTTATCATCAAGAACAATTGACTCTGACTTTGAGTCCTCTAAATATAATTCACCATCATCACAGTTCGCTAAAGTTTCTGAAATTATGCTCTCAGCATCTTTTCTAGAAAGATCACTTTTTTCGAAGAAATTTGACATGTGATATAACTAGTTGTTTTATTTATATTTTCAATCGTTGTATTTAACGCATATAAATAGATTTAGTTATTAATTGATTGTGTTATTAACTGATAATTATGAAAGTTTACTATAATAATTCTTGTAAAATTTGTAAGACAGAAATCGATTTTTATAAAAAGCAAAAAATTGATGAAATAGAATGGGTAGACATCACAGATGGCTCTTCGGTTACCAAATATACTGGTAAAAAATCACAAACTTTACTTCGAAGATTACATGTTGAAGAAAATGGTAGAATTATAGGTGGGGCTGACGCATTTTTGGTATTATGGAAAAATATGCCAAAATACAAGTTTTTGTACAAGATTTTAAAATTGCCAATAATATTCAACATATTTAATGTTTCTTATGAAATTATCGCTTATTTCTTATATTTAAAAAATACAAAGCATCTTAAAAAAATTAATTAAGAATAATTAATAATAAATTACTAAAAAAAGACATTAAAACTAAAAAAAATAAAAAAACTATTAAATACATTACAGTTATAACTTTATTTCTTTTTCTTCTTAATCTTACAAAGAACTTATCATCAAGATCTGAAATATCTCTTTCACCAATAACGGGATAATCATAAGACCACCTCCAAGTTGAATTACCAAATCTTTTGTCAGTTTGATTATAATAATTAATCCAAGAAATTGCGTACTTAAAAAGTAGATATAAAAATATAAGTATAATTAAACTTGAGATCATTTTTTAGATAAATTATATTTTCATATAGTGAAAAAGTTAACATTAATATTTTATTTTTTTTTTATTTTATTTCCAATTTTAAATAGTTCTTCCAATGAAATTAGAAATTTAGACAAACTTTTTCTTGAGCTTAGCAAAACTGAAAACGTTGATAAAGCAGATAAATTAGAAAAAGAAATATGGGCTATATGGAATTGGCATCCAGATGATTATCAATTGACTGCAAAATTAGAACTTGGAACTCGTCTTATGTATGATGGAGATTATGACTACGCTCTAAAAGTTTTTAACAATGTAATTGTAACTGATCCTCAATGGTCTGAGGCATGGAATAAAAGAGCTACTTTATTTTTTTTTATGAAAAATTTTCAAGACTCTCTTAAAGATATTGAAGTAGTTTTAAACTTAGAGCCTAGACATTTTGGTGCCTTATCAGGACAAGCTCAAATATTTATAGAACTAAAAGAATACGAGAGAGCTTTGGATAGTCTCAAAAAAGCAAAAAAAATACATCCAATAATAAGAGGGAATAAACTTATTCCTGAAATAGAAGAAATAATCAAAAATCAAACAATTTAATTTAATCGGCTTTTGATCTTTTTTTTGCAATCAGTTGGGTTAAAGAGTCTACCATCATATCTGAGGCTTTAAAAATTTCATTGTTTTTAAACTCATGAGAAATATTTTTTTCTGGATTAGTTTTATCTTCAATAACTATTCCTTCATCAGGAGAATTATTTTTAATGTAAATAAGCAATAGCCAATCTTCATCTTCAGACTCATCCCATTTGACAAAAATTTCCCCAGTTTCAAATCTTCTGTCGATACATCTCAATATAGACATATGTCTGGTGATATGTCTTTTATTTAACTGAAAAACTAAACTGCTTGCACTTCTATAAAAACTTTCAAGCGCAAATTCAATTTTTTGCCTTGCAATTGTGTATTCTTTTTCTTTTTGTAATAAAGTTTCTCTATCTTCATCTCCTCGAATTTTAACCCCTAAGGCCTCTACTCTTTCCCTTATTTTCTGATCTCTTATTATTCTATATTTCTCTTTTAATTTTTCGATTCTTTGTTGGAGACCTGCGTAATCATTTCTTTTTTCTTGTAACGATATTTTTTCTAATTTTTCTAATTCTTTAACTTCTCTAATTCTAAATTTTTCAATTTGCTTTTCTAATTTAAGTTGTTTTAAAAATTGTTTTTGTTTTTCAGCCTGTTCAATTCTTAAAATTGCTTGTTCTTTTCTTAAAAACAGCTTGATGTCTTTAGTTCTTTGCTTTTCAATTCTTATTTCCTCTTTTAAAGCAGTTTCTTTTAATTTTAATTTGAATGCTTCTTCTTTTTGTTTTTGTTTTTCTAATTCTATTTTAGCTTTAGTTTCTCTCTCAATCTCTTCAAGTTTGATTTTTCTTTTTTGTTCCTCTTTTAAAAATTTATATTGTGAAATTGAATTGGCTATTTTATCAAAAAATGCTTGGATATATTTCTCTAAGTTAAAATTTATTCTTAAATTAATTTTTGGTTTTAAAGAAAATTGAAAT
>Ga0209425_10007073_pt1 | contig 10621 bp, 9 predicted proteins | sample COG_05_FD_184749 | JGI IMG/M metagenome (GOLD analysis project Ga0209425, IMG submission 184749) | Pelagic Microbial community sample from North Sea - COGITO 998_met_05 (SPAdes) (version 2) | ecosystem: Environmental > Aquatic > Marine > Neritic zone/Coastal water | place: Helgoland, sampling... | reverse complement strand
CGGCGACAAATAAAATAGATAGCTCGAAGGTATTTAGTATTACAAATACTTTAAAGAAGATAGGCTTTTAAAACTTTCTAGATGGATTTCCCCCTAAATTTGACTTACCTGATCGTTTTTATATTCGGGCTAATTTTGGGTAGTTTTTTTAATGTATTGATTCACCGTGTCCCAAAAAGTATTCAATCTTCAAAAAAAGAAAGTTTATTCAACGCGATATCGTTCCCAAAATCCTACTGCCCAAAATGTAAGAAAGGTTTGTTTATCACCCAAAACATCCCTGTCATTTCATGGTTATTTCTTTTGGGTAAATGTTATTTTTGCAAAGCTAAAATATCGATAAGGTATCCACTTGTCGAACTTCTTTCAGGTTTAATCTTTTTGTTTTGTTTTTGGCAATATGGTATGACGGCTGAATTTTTTCTTTGGGTATTATTTTTCTCCATTCTACTGATTCTTTTTTTTATCGATTTAGAAACATTCCTCTTACCTGATTGTTTAACTATTCCTCTAATACTGATTGGAATTTTAAAATCACTACTTTATCCTTTTCCCATTGATCCATTAAACGCTATTGTAGGAGGACTGGTAGGGTTCTTTGCATTATTTATCACCAATGCTATTTACAAGTTTTGGAGGGGAATAGATGGATTTGGATTTGGAGATTTTAAGCTTCTAGCGGGGTTGGGCACATGGCTTGGGGCAACCTTAATTATTCCGATTATAGTTTTGGGCGCATTGGTTGGGCTGCTTTCAGTTGGATTTTTATCCTGTGTTGGGAGAAGATTAAATTTGCAAACAATGATCCCTTTTGGCCCTGCTTTGATTGCGGCAACTCTTATTATCTATTTCAATCCAGATATATTATTATTTATTTAAAAGGAAGGTTTGAGTTTTATGATCAATAATTTAAAAATAACTGTATTCGTTTTATGTATAGTCTCCGCCTTAAGTTTAAGAGCAGAAAACAGGTTCGAAACTTTATGCTGGGATGCTATGGCAGATATGACAAACCAGTATAGTGGTAGTGAGAAAATTAATGACGCTGAAGTTTACAGGTGGGTAGATGATAATTATGTTTACAAACCCTTAAAAAAATTTCTAAAAAAAAATTGGTTAACCACGCTAAAAAACGATAAAAATTTTACACTTAACAATCTCTATGTGATGAAAGACAAGTACTTAAGTAGCTGTGTTGCTGAGATTGATTAAATCAATAACACTCTGTGTATTTTTATATTTATTCTTAAACCATGAATGATAACAAAAATATTCAAGGAATTACTTTAATTGAATTACTCGTAGTCATTGGCATCATGTGCGTGATTGGTGGCTTTGTATATCCAACTATCACTGATTGGCAGACGAATAAAAATATCGAGCGAGATTTACAGGCTTATACTGGTTTGGTTGATTACGTCACAAATAAGACCAATGCAGTAGGGGGTACAGGGATGATTTATTGTGAAATAAAAGATGAAAATACAACTATCGTCAGTTATAAAATTTCAAGATATTTTGTAAAACCGAATGCGTCAAATGCACTCCTCATTGACGCAAACTTTACAAATAATATTATTAAAGATCCAAGAAATGCAATTAGTGGATCACCCGCTGAGGACCCAAATCATAATATCCTCTCAGGAAAGAGTAATTTCTTATCAAATATTTGCCTAAATGCAGGCGTCATTAACGCAAGGGGTCAGTCTGGTATCAATGGGGTTTCAAGGGCATCTACTGGCATCAATGCATTCATCCATGCTAAGGGAGCAACAGCAACATTGGTTGGAAATAATTTATCGGGTGATGATGAGTATCAAGACCACCCTAGTTACCTTATAAGGACAAGTACAACAAGAGGCTACTCGACCATTAATCGAAAAGATTATAGCTCTGGTCAATGGGAGTGCGCAGAGGATTGGTATAGCGATATCAAAGGAGATAAAAATCCGTGTTACAAGTAAAGTCAAGCGGTAAAGGATTTACGTTAATTGAAGCGATCGTCGCAATGGTAATTTTTGGAATTGCTTTCACAGGGCTTTATCTTGTTTTTGGCATTGCGATGAAAGGCGCAGATGATGCGCAAAAGAGAATGCATCTAAATTTAATAGCCAATCAAATTGTTGAGAGTATTTCTGCGGAGACACGGAGAGATGCAAATGATCCTTTAAATCCCCTTAAAACGCCTGATATTTATGATGCGGATTTAAAAAATTGTGTCAGCTTTGGTTCTTCTGACATTAGAAAATCCTGGTGCACCAAACTAAATGAAGTGGTAGGTGGCTTTCAGGGGACTAATTCAAAGCAAAAAAGAAGTGTCACGGTTTCAAAGTTATCAGATCATTTATACGTAGACATTCATTTTGTGATTGGTGGAGATAGTAAAGGAAATAACACTTCAGAAGTGGTAATGGCAAGAAGGATTCGACCTTGATGACCCAACAAAATAATATGACAGGCTATACCATTATTGAGCTAATGATTGCATTAATCGTAAGTGCGATTGTGATTGCTGGTTCATTGGTTGGTTTCAACATCATTGAAAAGCAATTTAATGAGATTAATTTAGAAACCGCATTGGATCGGCAAGCCGTCAAATTTATAAGAGAGCTTCAAAAAGATATTTCAATGGCAGGATATAAGGAATTCCAAGGAGCTACAACGATGTCGGGTAATGAAGCAATTCAATTTGAATCCTCACCCTATGATGATGGCGATAACCCAGGGCAAATTGTTCAAGAGGAATTTAGGGTCACCTACGATGCAAAAGATGATAGCGATGTGTCATTCAGAAAGAATGTGAGATACCAATGTAAAAAATTATCTGGTGGGAGCCCTTCAGATTTATTTCAATGCCAAAAAACCGTTGCGAAGTGTATTGTAAGTCCCTGTATAGGCGCATTTTCATTTGGTAGTAATGTCATCGATGTTTCCACAGATTTAAAAGAAGAAGCTGAAATCAATCGTGTGAAGGAATTTTCTATCACGAGGGGTAACATTAAGGACCTTCCAGGGACCGTTTATGATGGTTTTCCACAGCTTTTAAGAATAAAGATAGTCCTATCTGGTGAAGATAAATCCAAAGGCGTTGATGGGATTGAAAAAATATATCACTTCTCCGTAAGGGCAAGAAACATATCCATGATCAGAAGCTATGAAGACTAGTTATAAGAATAATAATCAGGATGGGATGGCGCTGGTGATTACACTCATATTGCTTTTAACCTTAACTATTCTCGCTTCATCTGTATTTATGTCTGTTAATAGATACGCCGAGACAATTGATAATATATCCTATCGACCAATGGCGATGGAAGCTGCAAACTCATGCATCGATCAAGCCTTAGATTGGGTATCAACGCCAGAGGGAGAAATTTGGCTTAATGGAGGCGCACCGATCGATCTTGCTGAAGCTGGTAATGTATTAAATAAAAAAACAGTTTTTACCGATACATCAAAAGGGACGAGAGAAAAAATGTTTGAATCGATGCTCGGAAAATCCTCATGTACAAAAGTCCTCATCACAAAAGTTTCTGAAGGCGAAACAGAAGGAGAAAAGGCAGAGATTGGATCGAAGTCTACTTATGGTTCTTTAGACTTAAAAAAATATGTGCTTAGAATTGAGGCGCGGGGTGTTTTTAACGTCCCACTAAATGAAGCAGGCACCGCAATCAGACTTGATAACTGGAATAGTACTTCAAACGTAGTGGATATTGTGGTGCATGTTGGTTTTGAACCATAAAAATAACCTTTTCATTATTGAGACCACCTTTTAGATAGGCGCTAAAGAAAATAGATCCTAAATGTTGTCGATATCTAAGTTCATGTGGGGTATTCCCTGGTCTTGGCAGTGGATAAATAAACCAAACTAAACTAAACTAAACTAAAATTATGAAATTTAAAAAATTATATACACTTTTTTTGTTTTTATTAATGCCTATTGGGGGCCAAGGTTTTGAAGAATCAGCCATAATCTATAATTCGACAGTGGCAGCAGAACAAAAGATTGCCCTGGGTATCCGTAAAGAAGGGCAAATGGGTGCCAGGAAAAACAATATTGCAAGAAATGCCAGTTATACAGGTATTGCTTATAAGTTTGATGGTTCAAGATCTCAAGGTAGTGTTTCTGGCTGGAATGACGCTACCACACCTGGTTGTTTATGTGAGGGCTGGGGTGCAGGTTTTGTGGATAGGGTGGGTAGGCGAAGCCATGGGCGAGCTAATCAATCTGTTGGAAGGGTATCAAATATAGAGGTCAAAAGCTTTGTTTCTGATGCAACAAGCATTACATCAACGGTATGGATAAAGGACAGCGTAGGTCAGCCTGTGCTAGAAGTGACGCATCGCTTTGGGCCAGCAGCAAAGGTTCCCGGAGCATTATTTCAAGCTTTGGTGACTATGACCAATATATCAGGGGAAACTCTTCAAGATGTGAGATATAACAGGACTATGGACTGGGATATACCACTATCAGAATTTAGTGAAAGAGTTACTATTGAGGGGGTTGAGGCATCTGCGGCCTCAGCTGATACACCCAAGGTATTGAATTCTGGTAATAATGGATTTATGAGACCTGACCCTTTTGGGTATAGATCTGGTCATGCAAAATGGCCAAAATCAGGGCAAATTAACAAGGATTATGAGCGAGCTGGTCCTGCAGATCATGGATTCACAGCCACATTTGGATTTGGTGAGTTACTTTGCGGTGAAGCACATACATTTATGATTTACTATGGCGCTGCGGCAAATAAATCCGATATGGAAGCTGCATTCGCTTCCGAGGGTGTACCTTTGTATTCTATTGGAGAGTCAAATCCCAGATACATTCGTCGATATTATTCAGGCAGAGATAGGGCAACCTATGGTTCAGAGGTTGCTTATGGGTTTGGCTTTAAAGGGGTGAGCGGTTCTGCCATTGCCCCATCACTGCCAACTAAAACAGCAATTTTACCGGGCGGCATTGAAACAGATGAAAGTATTGTTCAGACATACGCTCCTCCAGTCATTTATGGCAATTCTATATATCAGGCTATTTTTAAATTTAGAAAAGATAAGCAATGGGAAGGCAATATATTAAGATACCCACTAGCGGGTGACGGCTCTATTTTATCGTCAAGCTCGACTACAGAACTGACTAGAAGCGCGAAATATAAGCTTAAAAATGCACTTCTGAGGGGCGCGTTAGAAAGAGATACTCCTTTTACAGCTGGTAATGGTAAGTCAGGAGTATTTAAAAGAGCTGCTACGGGGAGGTCAATATGGACAGTGGGAAATGATCCTGACTGTGGTGGCCTTTTAACTAAACCATCAGACAATAATAACTTTATAAAAGCTAATATCGATCAATTAGAACAATTTTTATTCAGTTGCTCACCACCTCCGTCTGGATCATATGGTTACGTGGGTGGTGACCTAGCTACTATGCTTGTTCGATTTGTTAGGGGAGCAGATATTCATTATGAAGACCCCTTGGGCGGCCCGGGGTGGCAAAGACCCCGAATAGGTTTACTTGGCGATACATTTCACTCAGAGTTAGTGTTTGTAGGGCCACCCAGCGAAAGAACCAGTTCAGATATTGTGAATTTTGGTAAATCTGAATCTTATTTCAGATACGTTAAAGGTTACGCTGAATTTTCAATGAAGAACAAATCTAGAAGACCACAACTATATGTTGGTGCCAATGATGGCATGCTCCATGCATTTGATGAAGATTTGAATGAACGATGGGCTTTTGTGCCTCCCTCAGTCCTACCAAATCTAAGAGATATGTTGGGAGTATTTTCAACAACAAATGGAAGGGGTAAATCTAACAGTGTGTTCAATGTTGATGGCCCCATTATTGTAAAAGATATCTATATTCACGCGACAAAGGAATGGAAAACAGTGCTTGTCGGCGGGTTAGGTTATGGTGGTAAAAGTTATTATGTGTTGGATATAACAGACCCAGATGACCCACAACATATGTTTACTATATCCAATAACGACACTAACAAAACAGTTAACTACTGGGCGGCCGATGGGACAAAATCAAGCTACCCGTATTTATCAGCTCCTGAACATATTAATTATCAAAAGTTAGGCGATACTTGGTCGAGACCCTCTATTATGTTACTTCCTTATCAATCAACAGATGGAAAAATAAAACAAAGATGGACGATGGTCTTTGGGGGTGGTTATGGAGGCGGAGCCTCAAGTGGCTTTGGACCTTATGTGTTTGTTCTTGATTTTGAACCTGACACCACACTTTCACCCAATACAGCGGGAGGTAAAATTATTTCAGCGAAAGCGATCACACCTGACCCGTCAAGTGACATTCCTAATGGTGTCACAGCAGACATGAGTGTCATAACTTCAGACAACACTTCAATGGCTGATTATTATGGCGGTATCGCCTACTTTACAGATCTGCAGGGACAACTCTGGAAATATAACTTAAGTAAAACTTCTCTTGATGATGGTAATGATAATTTGTTTGAGCTTAATTTAGCCTATCGAGCAGAAGGCACACTTGCAAACGGACGATATGGATTTAATCAGGTTGCAACAACAATTATTAAAGATGGTAGTGGAGCAAGAAGTTTATTTAACTACTTTGGGACGGGTAACCAATCTCGAATTCAAAGCAGAGACTCTACAATCAACAATCGAATATTTGGCATAAGGGACACAGATTTCCCAGGTTATCGTCTTACTCTCACGGGCACTAAAAAAAATGCAGACTCTAGGGATAGCCAGAATATTGATACTGCCAAGTGTGTTACGGATGTAACGCAGAATTGGTGGAGTAATGCGTATTCAAAAACCACACTCGTTCCTAGCCCAGACAAAGACTGGACTAAAATTATTGGTCGAGCACTTATCGAAGAAGATAAAAAAATTAATTTTACAATTTATAGACCTGAAGCACGTGCCTGCCCGCTTAAGGGGGAAAGTCAAATTATTGTTATAAGTGATGGCTGTGGTGGTTCAACTCAATATGATTTAGGCGAAGGTTTGGCAACGGCACCCATAAGTGATGGTCGCGGCAATATATATGTAGGAGTAAGCAATTTAGCTAAAGGAAGTAAAATAGGTGGGGATGGTACAAATAATATTACTCGCTTAGGTACTGGTAAAGAAAGTTCAAAAGGTGTTGATTGGAAGTCATGGCAAGAAATTACTTACTAAGATTAGATTAACTATATAAAATGCTTGAATGTTTAAAAGTTTACTAAATATATTTAGAAGAAATAAAGATACTGAACCTGTTCAGCAACCTATTGTTGGCATCGATATTTCACACTCTTATGTGCGGGTTGTTCAGCTCGAAAAAAAGAGAAAAACTTGGTCTTTAGTTAAAGTAAGCTCAAAAGTTCTTGCTAAATCATATGAAAATGAAGACAAAAGAAACGATGCAATTGTTACCCAATTAAAGAATATAAAGTTAGAACAAAAAATAAAATTTGATGAAGCTGCCATCTCTCTTCCTGTAAATTCTGCAATTGTTCAAGTGGTGCAAATACCCTATCTTGAAGAAAATGAAATAAATGAGGCAGCAGATAACGGATCTCTTTGGGAAACGGCAATTAATTTGCCTGGGGAATTTTCTGACTATTCAATTTTTTGGCAAATAATAAAAAAAGATAAAGAAAAAAATACACTTTCACTTTTATTTGTCGCTTCGCGTATTGAAGAAATCGAAAAAAATTGTGACTTGGTAAGGCAAGCAGGATTTGATCCCTTAGTCGTTGATGTTAGATGTTTTGCGCTTCGAAATATACTTAAAACAATGCCCGAAATTCATGACATTTCAACCAAAGTGTTTGTAGAAATTAGTGGTCAAGAAAATTACGCCGTTTGTATGCACGAGGGTCTGCCCTTTATATACGATATTTATGTGACTGAAGAGGATATTAGTTTGCTAATTGAAGGCAGTCAAAAAATACCCAATGATGTATTTGAGAGAGTTGCTGCGCAAGTTAGAACAGCAATGACCTCGTGTCTAAAGCAATGTGGCATTCCTAGTTTAGAAAATGTTCAATTGTCTAGCTCATTACCCAATGTTAAAACAATACATAGAAAACTCAAGTCAGAATTAGCAGAATATAAGGTTGAATTGATGGATCCTTTCTTACACCTCAATATACCGAGTGGCCTAAAAAAAACACTTGAGAATGAAAAAAACAGCTCTTCATTTGCTGTGGCATTAGGTCTAGCAACGAGACAGCTTGATATTTTTGGTTATTTTAAGTTTGTCGCGGCTGTCAGTAATATTAATTTATTACCCAATAGAAATCAAAGAGAGAAGAAGGAAAAGAAGAAAATACAAACTTATGGATTGCTTAAGAAGTTAATAATTATATCGACCTTATTGCTAGGGTCATCTTTTGCCCTTTATATTTTTATGGCAACTTCAATGTATAGCGTTAATGACACGATTGAAATGGAAAACAAAGCAGTGGAAGCTGAGAATCAACTATCTGAAAAAACAAATCAACTCGCAGAACTGAAGCAATGGACAGAAACTTCAGGATTAATCAACTCACGATTATTAGATTTAAGTTATACGGCAAGCTTTCCTAAGATCATATATGTCACTGAAATTATCCATCAAAGAAATAAACCTTCTTTACTAGTTTTTAGAGCCAAAGATCCGGCTGTATCTGGTCTAGTTATTAAAGCATTAAGTAGCGAATTTAAGGATGTGACACTCAAAGAAATTAAGTCACCTTCAAGCAATAAGGATTTAAATACAATATCTATTAATTTCTTTATAAGATGAATATGATATTTAATCTACACTTGATATGTATAATTAATCCTTCAAGATTAAATGTATTGATAAAAATAACATAAGCTTATGGCAGAAGAAAAAAAAATAACCCAGCTTGATTTAAAAGATATCTTTAGCAAGATAAATTCTCAATCTATTTTGAAAAATAAATCGATTGTTTATGTGGCTGCCTCATTTATTCTTTGTTTAATGTTGTGTTACTTGATTTATGGGCTTTACGTTAATCAAGAAGTATATGAATCTCAAGAGCAGCGATTTAACCTTGCTTCAAACGAAGCAAATGACATACAAAAAGAAATTGAGAGTATAAATAGTAATAATAAAATGTACATCAAACAGCTCTCCAAAGCCTCAAAAACCAAATCAGAATTGTCCTCAAAAATTACTAAATTGATTGGTAATTATGGACTAGAAATAAAAAATATGGATTTAAAAACAAACCAAAATGGTGTTTCATCTAACCCAAAAATGACCTTTGAAGTTAAGGGAAAGTTCTTAAATATTATTCGTTTTAATAGTGAATTAAATAATCTTTTAGCAGCTACACAAATTAATGAATTAAAAATCTCAAAAGCAAGAGAATCAAATCTTTTATTGTTAAGAGTAGATATAAATTTTTCACCTCCTCCAGTCAAACCGCTTTCATCAAACGCTAAAATTGAAACAATTTTCAATAATAAAGTTTTTTTAAGCGATAACTATATTTGGTCAGATCTTCCAAGCGCAAATCGTAATCGAAACAGTTTTAAAAAAGTAGGGTTTGTTGAAGCTGAGACAGACTCTCCCTCTAAATTAAGAGATCCGTTTGCTGAGCCAGATAATACACCCAAGGCGGTTAAGAAAAGTAGCGATAACTATGATGAGCTTGATGAGACATTCTTTCTTTCAGGCACGTTGGTTTCGGATAAAAAACAGTTTTGTATCATAATATCTCCCGAGGGAGACTCTAAGTATTATGTTGAAGGAGATTTCATTACAAAAAATAACAAGAAAATTATTATTAATAAAATTATAGCCGGTCAAATTTTTATCGGTAAAAACTTCGACTTAATTAAGGTGGGTGATGAAATTAAATAAGACATCCTTTTTAATTATTCTAGCTTTATTTTTAAGTGGCTGCTTAACTGAATTCGTTCAGAAAGATGATGTGCATCAACCAGCTGATTCGGTTAAGGAAGAAGTCATGGAAATGCGTGATGATTCCTCTATTACGCCAGAGGATTATGGTTCTGAAGATGATAATGAAGAGACACTAGAACCGAGAGAAGTATTAAAAATTCCTGGTAAAGAAAGAGGATTGAAATTTGATGATCCATCATGGGAGTCTTATCCCATCACAATTAATATGAATGTCGTTCCAATCAGAACTTTTTTCAGAGTACTAGCAGATTTAACAGAGATTAATATTATTGTTGGAGATGAGGTGAATGGGGATATCAGCATTGATCTGAAGAATGTTGATTGGTATGAGGTTATGTTGATGGTTTTAAAGGAAGAAAATTTAATACATGATGTTAATGCTTCTGGAAATGTGATTACAGTTCACACACATGAATGGGTAGAAAAACAAAGTGATTCATTTGATACAGCGCTGTCTGCAAAAATTAAAGTCATTAATTCACTTGCTACGCTTGAGACAAAAACGACGGCTATATATAAAATTAACTACGCTCAACCTGAAACTTTGGCAGAACAACTAGATGATGTTGTAAAGTCTCTTGCTGCAGGCGAAGGATCAGAGAGTGGAGAAACAGCTTCGTTTGTAGTTGACGAAAGAAGTAATTCAATAATCGTTCAAGCCACTGCATCCGATATGATATGGATTAAAGAGACTATCGATTATCTTGA
>Ga0209425_10007070_pt1 | contig 10622 bp, 8 predicted proteins | sample COG_05_FD_184749 | JGI IMG/M metagenome (GOLD analysis project Ga0209425, IMG submission 184749) | Pelagic Microbial community sample from North Sea - COGITO 998_met_05 (SPAdes) (version 2) | ecosystem: Environmental > Aquatic > Marine > Neritic zone/Coastal water | place: Helgoland, sampling... | reverse complement strand
GTAAATTAATAATTGTTCGTAATAGTAATTTCGCTTATTAAGTGAGCTTGGTTTTAACTCTTTTTTGTTACCTTTTTCTATTACATCATCATGTATATAAAGTTTTTTTGTCTGAGCTTTAGCCATAAACTTATTTTTTATTAGAGATTATTCTTAGAATCTCTTCCCCAAATTGTTCAATCTTTTTTTGTCCCATTCCAGGGACGTAGTTTAATTCTTCATAGTTTTTTGGCTGACGCATTGTAAGTTGATTACATAGTTCTTTACTTAGGACTCTAAATGCTGGGATAGACTGTTCGCCAGAAATATTCTTTGCAAATTTTCTAAGTTCTTTAGTTATAGGATCATTGATATAGCCATCTGCTGCAATAGTGAAATTTCTATCTTTAACAGGCAGCATCTCATCTGCTAATTCAGCTTTAGTTTTTGAACTAAAACTATACTTTTCTTCAAGTTGATCTATCTCAGGTATTAATGAGATTTCTTGATTGCTTGGATTTACAAATTTACTTATTTCGTTACAGTTCGAGCACTTTCCACAATTGTTCTCTGCAGCAGCAGCCTCACCAAAGTGACTAAGCAAAGTTGTCATTAGACATTCATCTGACAGTACAAAACGTTTCATTTCAATATATTGATTAGTTGCCCTTTCAATCAAGGGTTGCACAGTTTTTATGTCGTAATCCGTATTAGGTTTTATCCTTGTATAGCTACTATTGGCATTCTGTGTAATATATTCATCAGCTTCTAGTCTTGATAGTGCTTTTTTATGCTTTCCCCTAGGTGCTTTATCTTTATCTACTTTAATATCTTTAAGTAAAATTTCATCGGGTGCTGAAGGTATGGCTTTTAAAAGTACGTCACTTATTGGTTGTTCTGGTATTTTAGACTTTATAAAGAAATCGTTAATATCATCATCGTCTGGTAATGAAAGTAAAATACAGTCTGCATTTTCTAATTTTCTACCTGCTCTTCCTATCTGTTGATAATAGTCAGTCATTGTCTTTGGAATTCCTAAGTGTATAAGAAATCCAAGATCTGGTTTATCAAAACCCATACCTAGTGCGCTTGTTGCAATCACTACTTTTAATTTATTATCTAATAAATCATTTTCTATTGAGATTCTTTCATTTGGCTCTAGCCTTCCGTGATAAGCTTTAGCATCAATTCCCACTTCTTCCCGCAAGTACTGTGCAAGTGCGTTGGCTCTATTAACAGTTAAAACGTAGATTATTCCTGAACCTTGAAGTAAATCTTTGTTTTTTTTAAACCAAGCAATCGAAAATTTGAATGTTTGTTCACCCAAGCTATTTATGGATAAGCTTTTTCTATAAAGATCTCCAGTAATAATTTTTGTAAGCTTGTTTTTACTAGATATGTCTTCTATAACTTTTTCATCTGCGGTTGCTGTGCAAAAGAGTACAGCTGCGTCTTTATTCAGTCGAGATATAGTCCTTTTTGTTAGTAATTTATAATCTGGGCGAAAGTCATGACCCCATGTGGAGATGCAGTGAGCTTCATCAATTACAAAAAGACCAATCTTTTTTACGATGGCTGGAAAAATATTCTTTTGAAAATAATCATTTGCAAATCTTTCAGGTGAAACTATAAGAACATCTACTTTACCTTGAAGCAAAGCTTCTTGAGTTTCTTTAATCTTCCCAAAATCGTCACTAGAGTTTATGCTTACTACTTCTATAAGGTTTTTAGCATTTAACATCTGATTTCTCATCAAAGAAATCAAAGGTGAGACAATAACTGTCATCTTATCTGTCGTGTCTTTAATGGACTTTGCAGCAATAAAATAAACAGCAGACTTCCCCCAACCTGTTTTTTGCACTAAGAGGGTTTTACTAGATTTTTCTAGACAGCTGTTAATCGCTTGTTCTTGGTTAGCATGAAATTCTGCATCTACTCCTACAAGGAGTTTTAAGTAATCTATGTTATTTTTTAGGCTATTCATATTTGGAAAAATTTAGATAAAATTGTGCATTACTTTTACTAGTTAATTCGTCAGATTTTCTTAGCCAAAGTTCATCAGAACTGTTTCGAATCAACTCCATCAAAAGAGTCTTTCTTCAACTGGAATGAAGGGTTTATTGTTAATGACGACACCTAAACTCGAAGATTTTTCAAACATCCATTTCATTCTTCTACCGCCCCCAGCACTTCCATCCTATAATTTTTTAGAACCTCTTCAATTTCATATACATTTAAATTACATTCTTCAGCTATATGAATTATCGACTTGCCTTCTTTATAATATTTTTCAATAATGTTCTTCCATTTATTATCAGTCAATGGTTTCCTCGTCTAGAACCATAATGAGTTCTCTAAGTATATCTTCCACACTTTTTCTAATATCTGGAAGTAATTGTTCATTAGCTTCAATAGCATCAAAAGCTTTTTTGTTATTGCTTTTAGCAGTAGAAAGTTTCTTAACTTCTTTAATTGCACCATTTAGCTCTTTTACTATTTCGTCATAGCTTATTGATATTTCCTTCATTGTTGATTCATCAGAATTCATGAGAATACTTTTTGCCCAAATATAAGATATTTTCAAAGGTAAATCTCCTATATTTTCATTAAGGACCGTGAGAGCCATTTTGTCTGAAAGCAGGGCAAATGGCTGTGAAGAGACTTTGTCAAACCTTTCATAACTATCAAAAACAAAAATACCAAAATCTGCACCTCTATTTTCCATTGCTATAGCGAGTTCTTTTGTTATCGCAGAAGATGAATTATAAGAACTAGAAGATTTAGACTCAAATACAATCTTGAAGTCAGAAATTTTAGAATTTGTATTAAGTGTAACAACATGATCTCCAACTTTACTTTTTGGTATCAGCCCAATAATTTCACCTGTTCTTTCAACTATGTCACCAACTGCAATTTTAGAAAGTGACTGTTGGACAAAGTCTTCATGAGTTCCGCCCTTAGCTGTTGATTTTTCTACCAATTCTGTAGTTGCTTTATCTATTTTTAATTCCTGTAATATTTTCTCTATATCTTCACCAAGTATCTTTATCTCATCAGTAAACTTTTTTTCGAGCTTTTCTTTAAGTTGAAAAATTTGTGATTCTGAATCTTCTGGGTTGAGAGCTTTTTCAAACGCGCCGATCATTTTTCCTTCCTCTGCTTCTAAAATTTCGGAGAGTTTTGATATTGCTGATTCTCTATTACTTGGGTCAACAAAATTTTCTAATTCTTTATTTAGCTCTTCTATCATTTTATTTTTATTTTCATTTAACTCTTTTACAAATTCTCCATCATCATTGAAATATTTATTAAATTCTTCACTCATGTCCTCAACAGAATCTTCAAGACTTTTTTTCATTTCTTCAGAAATTGCTTCAAAGGTTTGCTTAGTAAAATCCATTTCAATTGAGTTTTTTAGTGAGTTCATAGTTTTAACACCAATTTCTATAATGTTTTGCAAGCTTTCAATCATATCATCGGCATTATCAAGGTATTCTGCAAGATCTTTATTAACAATTGTAAGATTATTAAAAACTACAGAGTCACCAGAAATTTTAATTAGATCATTATTTTGATTTATTTTTTCCATTTTGCCCATTTTATCTACTCATTCTTATTCTCACAAATATTCATATCAATACATCTATTATCAGAACGATTACAAACAAAAAACCAAGCGTATAGCTGAAGTATTGTTTCTCAAATTGACTTATTTCGAAATCTTTAGAGTTTGCATAAGTTAAATTCAATTTACTTTTTTTTGTTCCAACAGATTTTTTTTGATGTATTAAGATAGTCCATAAAATACTAAGCATTACGAATAGTCTCCTTCAAATGAATTTGGTGAGTCTGAACTTAAATTGATAAACTCCATAAGACGATTTGCAAACACTCTATCTTTTGTAATGAAAGGAATAGTCTTTATCAAACCACTCGATATAAGCTCTTCAGCTTCAATTAAATCAATACACAGAACGTGTGAAATATCTTTAATGGTTAAAACTATAGGAAGATTGTATCTAATAAAAGACTTTTTATTAAATAGTCTTAATAAAAACATAAAAACGCTCCAGTTGTTAGAAAAGGTAATATAAATTTACTTCAGCTCTAATTTAATTGCAAGTAAAAAAAACAAAATTTTTACATATAGGTTAGATTTTGCTAATTTAGTCTTATAACGCTTTAAGCGTTAGAAAAGGTAAAGACAGCGGTACATATGTACCGCTGTTTTGTTCCACTAGTAATTTTTAATTATCCAAATTAGTATTAAAGTATGGCAGCAGTCACAATAGGTCTAGAAAAAGCTTTAGATAATGAAAAACCTACAATAACAAAAATTTCAAATTTTCTAAGTAATGATTGGACTGTAGTTGTTCCATCAAGGAAGGTCGGCCTAGAGGGTGATTTAGTCCTGATTAATCAAAATTATCTAATCTTTGTTGAGATTAAAAATGGAGTTATCGAATACAGAAAGGGTGGATTCGTACAACAAAATCGAAAAACACAACGGTGGAAAAGTATTGACCCTATTGCACAAATGGAAAGGGTATTTTATGACTTGATAACTTACAAAAAAGAGATGCTAGAAACTAGCAGATATATTCCCCAAAATTATTTTTTATGCACACCAGTATCTTACGATGCAGGAATCCCTACAGAAATGTCAGAAAATCTTTCCCAGATCCATCTCGGAAATTTAGATGATAATTTGGAAGACTTTATTATTCAAAATTCAAAAAAAATGCAGCTACCTTTCAGTGATATTGAAATTCAGAAGATAATAAAAAGTATATCTCCTGATGGTGACTTGATATCCATAGTTCAGTCAAAAGAATTTAACGTACACAACAGACTTGTAGAGTGCACCAAAGAGCAAAAGAGAGTTTTAGATGGATTTAAAAATGAAAAAAAGTTTTCAATTCTAGGTGGTGCAGGAACGGGTAAAACAGTACTCGCAATAGATGCTGTAAGAAAAAAATTACACAATGATGACTCTAAAAAATACGTCTTTGCTTGCTATACAAATAGGTTATACCGTGATTATTTGTCTAGAAGTCTCCCAAAAAATATCCTAAGTGGAACTATAACAATGCTTTTGGTTCAATCTGCACGTAAATTACTAGATTCTATAGATATAGATTATGAAGAATTTAAAAAATGTATAGATAGAATTCAAGGTCAGGGATTGTTTGGTGAGTATTTTGAAGCATACAGTAAAGAATTTGAAGCTTTTGTATTATCAGAGATGGTTGAGCCGTCGAGGTTGCATCAAGATATGATCCATTTTTATGAAAGTAAACATGGAATTAAATTAAACAAAATGAGAGAAGAATTGTTAAATAGTTTAAATAAACAATATGACGACAGCAAAACTGCAAAAAAAATTATACATATTATCACAAATGAAAAAATCACACTTGATACACCAGACCTCCAAAACTTAAAATTTGATGGGTTTTTCTGCGATGAAGGTCAAGACATTTCACCACCCTGGTTCTTATTTTTTTCAAATCTTATTACTCCTGAAAACTATGAAATTTATATATTTTATGATCTCAATCAAAAAGTTTTAGGTAGATCAGAATTCAAAATGCCTCTAGATATTTTTGAATTTGACTTAAATAGTACTGGAAATTGTAGAAGCACTGATCAGATAGCTATTTTTGCTAATTTAGCATTAGCTGAAAACAAAGAACTAGTCTTAAAAAAGATTCATGGTAATGATGTGAAGATTATGTCTAACAAAAATTTAGAGTTTTTGTGTAAAGCTATTGATGAAGGGATTAAAAAACTATTGAAAGGAGGGGTTAACGAGCAAGAAATTGCGATCTTGTATGGTAGCTCAAATTCAGATATTGCTAATACTGTAAATTTGTTTTTTGAAAAGAAGTATCTTTATCTACAAAAAGATCAAAGAGACAACACTGGAAATATTGATTCGATCAGAAGGTTTAAAGGTCTTGAAAAAAAGTATATATTTTTAATTGTTGAATCTTCAGATTTCAAAGACAATAAAAAACTTATCTACGTTGGTGCTACACGTGCAACCACTCAATTAGAATGTATGATTAATGTAAATGACGACTTTAATGTTAATGAGCTAAAAGAGGAATACGCTAAAGAATTGACACGCTTAACAAATGTCTAAAGATCCATTTTGCATATTCCACAGGGACATCCGTACTCATCATCAAAGTTACGATCGCTGTGTTTTTGGTGAAATCTGAAAGTTTTGAATCCATTAACCCAATAATACCAATGACCACCTTTGTTGAATACATCTATATCGGAGCTATTAGTTTTGTTGGTCTTTTCATTAGTTTCAGACCTCTCATCTAAATTTCCCCAATAGTAATTAACCCTTTTTCCGTTTTCGTCATATTGCACAGGTTCAAGATTAGTTGTTTTAGTAAATGGATCTACTCTATTTAGAACCCAATTTTCAAAATTACCTTTTTTGGAGTCGTAAACTTCATTCTTTAAACCAATCCAGTGAATTGGAACTTTAAGTGCAAACTTTGTTTCCCTATCATATCTATATTGCTGGTTACAACCATCTTCTACACAAACAATAATTGGATTATCATACCTATCAAAATCATCTATTGTATTGTTTTTCCCACCACAGTTTTTACAGATTCGATCATTTAATTCCTGATTTTCCATTGCATAAAGATATTCCTTATCTATTTCCTGCTTGAATTCAGGACTTTGTTTTACATCAATCTCTGGTAATTTCTTTGGATCGACCAAATCAGGGCTTTCCATTGCTTCTTTTTCTATGGGTGCAAATTCGAAATATAATTTCTTTATTATAATATTTAAACTTCTAGAGGTTGAAAGTGCTTCTAGTATAAAATCTTCATCTTCAGATTTATTAATTTTATCAAGAATGTCTTTAACTAGCCTAAAAGATCTTTTGTGACTTTCTCCATCAGGAATTTTCTCACCCCAAATGTTTTCCCATATTTCTTCTAATGCTTTCATGTTGAATAATTAACTAAGTATAGTTTCTTTTTTGCCCGTTTTGCTGAGGTGTAAATCCATTTCGGCGAAACATGGCCGTTTTCAGTCCAAAAATTTTCTAAATCTAAAAAAATATAATCCCAACCGCCACCTTGAGCCTTATGTCCTGTAAGTGCGTATCCAAACTTGCAGAGAACAGGATTTATTTTTTTGTCAAAAGAAACTCCTGGATATAGTGAAGTATCTTTATTATTTAAATTTTTTCTAATTTTTACGTTAACACCCTGATCTTTATCATTAAAATAATAGAACTCTTGTTTAGTAAGCTGGTACGAATCTATTAAATAATCAATAGAAACTAATATATCAAATTTCTCATCAGATTTATTACCAGAGTCAGAAATGAAAGAAACATTTACACTTTGATATAAAGATGGAAATCTAGAAAACGCATCGGGTTTACTTCCCTTATGTAGAACCACATCATAGAAATCTACCGCCTCATTAACAACTAAAAATTGGCCATTATATATATTTTCATTAAATTTTTCTTCATTATTTTCGAAAACCTGAAGAATATCCCCCTTAATAATTTCTAAAGAATTGTTTGCTATGTTGTAACTAGGAAATTTTTTATTTGAGGCGGAGTACAGTCTTTTCTTGATGTCATAATTATAAAAATCAGATTTTTGATTTGTAGGAGTTATAATTTTAACTGTATTTGGATCATCAAAGTAGTGTTGAAAAAATTTTTCTGAGACCTCACTTTGATCAATGAATTGAACTTGTTCACTATCTAGTTCCTTTATGAAATATTCTTTTTCTGGAATTGCAAGTTCTCTGCTTAATGTAGATTCGACATTTTCAAAGTGAGATGCAAATTTATTTATATCTTCTTTGTCTTTTTGTCTGTGGGGTGTTTTGAGTTCAAATGTCTCTCCTGATAGTGAGTATTTATGTTCTAGGTAAAGTTGGTCTAGTCCTGGAGAGTAGTCGTGCAAAACAGGAGGAAGTTGTTTATTATCTCCAACAAAAATAATACATTTGTTGATGTTAGGTATGTATTTGTAAAAAATATACATTAACTTATCTAAAAGTAAGCTGTCTCTGTTTTCTCTTTCTTCAAATATTTCATATCCGTTTGATATCATTGAAGATTCATCAATTATCAGTACAAAACCCTTAGAGTTTTGATAATTTCGAATCAAAAGAGGATCCGAAATTTTAACGAGCCATTTATGAAGCGTTAGAGGACTTTCTATCCCGCGGTCAGCAAGAACAGCTGCCGCTCTTCCTGTTAGGGCAGTTGTTTGATTACTGATTTCTTTTTCTTTTAGAATTTTTATCATTTCACGAATAAGTTCGGTCTTTCCCGTCCCAGCATCTCCAGTAAGAATCATGAAGTCATCTTTGAATCCGTACGTGTTTTGGTCAAATGCTTCTAAAAAAGCTTTTTGAAATTTATCAGGTTTAAAAGCCATTTTGAACTTTCTAAAAGGTTATATTTGTATGTAATATAATAATGTAAGAAATCATGGAATCAAAACTACCTAGCTACCAACCTTTATCCCATTCAAGAAGATCAAAATTCAAAGAATGCCCGAGGGCTTTTTCATTTTCATATTTAGAAAAAATTCCACAAGTAGATAATATTTATGCAGGGGTTGGTACTTTTGTTCATTCTGTTATTGAAGATTTTTATAGTAATCCTAAAAACCCAAATCCTAGAAATTACAAGGGAAAGGAATCCTTGGGTCATTTTACAACAGAGTTTAATAAACGCTTCGAAAAAGACGGTGCTAAACTGAAAGACCTTTTTGCTATTAGTGAGGTCAATAATAATTTTTCTACTCTAGAAGAATGGTTAGAGACATTGATTAAAAATTATATAACTATTGAAAAATTCATACATGATAACAAAAACATAGAAGATGAAAAATTTGAATTCTTAGAATACCTTCAATTTTGGCCAAGTGCTTCAGAACAGGATCTCTCTAAAAGTAATCTTACAATGGAAAAAAAATTTGATATAACTCTAGATGATGCTACAAACGGTGAAATTACAGTGACAGGATTCATAGATCAATTAATTGATTCATACGAAAATACAAGTTCTAATGATGATATAAGAAATCAAACCTCTTTTTTCGAAGGGGGTAAAAAAGATATAGCTACAAAAAAAGTGCCTGAATCAAAATACGTAACAATAATTGATATCAAAACCTCAAAACCTCCAAAAAATATTAAATTATATGAAGATCAATTAAATACCTACGCAATGTTTCTAGAAAAAGATAGCTTTTCCCAAAAAAAACATATAACTAAAGAAAATATAGTCGCGGGTTTATTTTTTCTAGGGGGAGAGGGCCAAAAAGCAGAAAATAGAATTTTCTTACTTCAGGATATCGAAACAATAGGGATAGAGGAGAAGTTCATAAAGAGCAAGTTGTCAATTGAGCAGATACACAACCAAGACCTCAATAACTACGCTAATTCAAACATCAGCGATATTTGGGAAACAAAACCTAATAAGTTATGTAATTGGTGTTGGTATAAAAACCTGTGTCCTTTTTGGATAGAGAAAAAAAATACAAATATATCTATAGATAAATTAGTCACAAAACTATCAGAGTTGAGACATGCTGGAGGTGCTATAAAAAATTCTGAAAGGGATTCTAGTGCAGTGCTATTACAAGAGATAAATTCAAAAGATATAACTATAGAAAACAACATAAGAGAATTAGTAAAAAAAATAAAAAAAGTTAAAAATCAATTTGATAATTTTAAAAAAGAAATAGATATCTTTGACCCATTACACGAATTAAAGACGGAAATTAAAAATTTCTTATTCCTACTGAGACAAGAAGATTTGTCGGAAATGTTTTCAAATTTTATTAAAAAAGAATCTGTCAATTTTTCTTCAGAGAAAAAAGATGTATCAATCAATACGAGTTGGGTTCGTATAACAATGTTTTTCAATGAACTTAAAAAAGAAATTTTCTTGCAAGAATTAGAAAAAGTTGGCTACATGCAAAACTACCAAATTCTTATTGAACACGGAAGAAGTGAGTGGTCACAAAAACAATCTAGCTATATATCGACAACAGAACTCCTAGAGTGCATAGAAGAAGTAGAACGTTTTCTAAATACTTTTGATCAAATTAAGGACAATGCTATCAATTATAAGGTTAAACTCTATGATGAAAGCTTCATAGATTTACTCAGCTCTATTTCAGAAGAAAATTATCCCTTAAATCAATGGTTGAGTGACTTAAACTCAGGAGTCAAAAACCTTTTTAACAAGACACAGCACCTGGAAAGAAATAATATTAGTAATTCTTTACAAGAAACAACTCAGAGTATAGAAGCAATAATTGAATTATTAGAAAATCAAGCATTTTCAGTTGAGTCTTTTTTAGATAGAATTTAATCATATAAAGATTGCCTATATTTGGGCGAAAAGTGTTTCTAAGTTTCTTCTTCAAGAGTTGGTTGTTGAACTCTTCTTTCTATATTGACCGTTACAGTTTTATTGTAATGTTACAGTATTAAAAATTATTGATTAAATTTGACAGATTACAAAATATTGAGTAAATTTTATAATATAAAAATTATGAGGATTTATTCTCAAAACAAGGAGATTATATGAAACTTAATGTACTAGAGGGCCAAACTAC
>Ga0209425_10007068_pt1 | contig 10626 bp, 13 predicted proteins | sample COG_05_FD_184749 | JGI IMG/M metagenome (GOLD analysis project Ga0209425, IMG submission 184749) | Pelagic Microbial community sample from North Sea - COGITO 998_met_05 (SPAdes) (version 2) | ecosystem: Environmental > Aquatic > Marine > Neritic zone/Coastal water | place: Helgoland, sampling... | reverse complement strand
TGGTGCCCTCGGCCAGACTCGAACTGGCACTCCCAAAAGGGCAAGGATTTTAAGTCCTTTGTGTCTACCAATTTCACCACGAGGGCACTGTGTTTTTCTTGTTGTTATTGTTAATATATTAATACATTAGAGTTTTAAAGTGTCAAAAATAATTAATTTATCTCTCTGTCCTCAAGTCGTCCTCAAGTCTTCCCATATTTTATAGGACAATAAGTTAGTTTTTTTGGTTCACGGCACCTGGCAACATAACGCCCCTTCGTAACGGCTAAAACTATTATCAATTTTACTTATTTTTTTGGATCACTATATTCTAGTTTTTCTTGTACTTTTTTGAAAAATTCATCTTCATCTTTTATTCCCAATTTCTTAAAAATGTCACTTGTTGGTTCGGTTTTTGCTGAAATAATTTCTTCAACAGTATATGCCTTGTCTTTACAATCAATTTGAAATCTATAGGTTGTCATTGAAAAACCTTTAACATCCACGATAGCAAACAAACTGGTGGGCTTGTTATTAGGTATTCTTAAAATATTATTATACTTGTAAGTTATAGTCTTTTCACCATCTTTGGCGTCAAAAGTGCTTGAATATCTAATTCCATCATTCTCAATTTTAAATTTTTGAATATCATCAACCCCTCCATATAGCCCAGTTATTAAGCCAACAACATTATCATCTGAAAGATCTACAATTAAATTTTCTTCAGTATTGTCTTTTGCAAAAGACAAAAGTAATTTAATTGTTTTACCGGCAAATCTTTCGTTTTCTTTAGGATCTAATCTAGCATCTTTAACATCTGCTGTTGTTATTAAACAAAAAGCCTCTAATTCTCTTGAGTAAGCAGTTTTAAAAAAAATTAAAGATAATAAAATAGTAATTGATAAAAGAGTTTTCATTGTATTTATATTATTTATGGTAGCCAGCACATTGTTTTTTTAATTAATGTTGCACAATATAGATGCCATTTACCCTTCCTAAGTTTCTGAACAGGGATTCCATCTTGCGCTTTAAAAGAGCCTACATGTTTCCATTTATATAATATAATATTATTATTAAAATTGTTATTAAATTCTGGTTTATTGGTTTCTTCAGCAAATCCAGAATTATAAATTAATATAGCAAAAACTATTAGTCCTAAAAATTTTTTCATTTATTAAGAAGTATTAACTTAAAAATATTAATATTAATCACTCATCTGCATTATGGCTCCACCTATAAAAACTAAAACTATAGGAGCGAATGAAGAAGCTGCTCCCAAAAAGTAAGTGAGATTTATTCCAGCAAAGTTTCCCAAAATAAAATCTAAAGCACCAAATGCGATTAAAATACCACCAATTATTTTTCCTATCATAATAAAAATTTATATTAAATAAGAGTAATTTCAACCATTAAAAAATTGCGAAAATCAATATAATATATTTATTTTCTATTATAAGGAAAGTGTTATTAATGAATTTCATTGCTTGGCAACCAATAGCTTTCTATTGATCCGTGATTAGATGTTTTTAAAACTTTACAATCTTTGCAAATATAAGTTTTTTTTCCATAAAACATTATTAATCTCAAAGTGTTTTTTTGTTTTTGACATTTATAGCATTTTTCTAATACTATTTTTTTTTTATTCATAATTGTTAAAATAAAGCAAGAGTACCTTTTAAGTTGTAAAAATAAATTAAAGTTAATATTAATATTCCAAAGTAGCTTAAAGGACCAAGCCATCTTGCTAATAAATCTACTTTACTAATATCATTTCCAGAGTTCATTTTTTTTACAAATGAATATATGCATAAAATAGTAGCTATCCCTGTATAAAAATAAGACAATAAAATAAAAGTATCTAAAAAGGTTAGATAAGAAAGTTTTGGTAAATCTTCATCAATAATAAAATTATAAGCTATAAGTGATAACAAACACACTATTGTAATATTAACTTTAGCTTCCAATTGTGATCCTCTCACCCAAAAGACAGACCAAGAAATTATTAGAATAAATATAATCGGTAGTATTATTTTAAATAAATAATACGATGACTCTCTTTTTACTAAAAGATTAATTGACAAACCAGTGTACTGAAAACCATCATTAGAAGTAAAAATAGAATTATCATATTCTAAACCTGTTAATTTCCAGCCAGGTATTGAAATTCCGTCTTCTGAGTCATATGAGTAAAGATTTTTTTTATACTCACTCATAGCAGGTTCCTCTGGAACTATTTCTACCATCGTGTTGGGATATTCTGACCAAATTTCAAAGGGTAGAATTTGTGTATCAAAAGGAAATCGTCTAAAATCAAAATTTGCTTTAAATATTCTTGTGTCTCTAACTCTAGATTGAACGGTACCATCACTAAATATCTCTACCCAGTCTTGTAAACCTGACTCAAAATTAGGTTTTTCTTTTAAATTAAAAAACTCTACTACAGGATCAAATATTCTTCTATTTTCTCCAATTATTTTATTAGGAGAGTAATCACAAAGATAAAATGGTTTACCTTTATTTGTATAAACATTTAATTTTTTTAAAACATCAATTACATTATGATCTTTCCAATGAGCCCAAAAACTGTAAGAAGTTTGGAAATCTAAATTTTTTCCACTAATTTTATGTATATCTTCAATTTGTAAATCTATCTTTACTCTAAATGGTTTTTTTTTAGAATATGGAAAAGAAGAATCATCTAAATTATTAATTAAAGTGGAACAAAGTTTATCACTTAAATTTTTTTGGGGATATTGATATTCATTGATTGCTGTCGCAGATGTATAGAAAAAGAGACAAAAAGATAAAGTAATTAATGCTGTTTTCATTATCTATTAAGGTACTTTTCAATCGCTCCTGATATGTTTGGATAATCATCGAAACCATATTTTTTTTTACTAGATAAAAATTTAGTACTAAATAAATTTTCAATACCACTGGAAAACATTTTCTTTAACTTTAGTACATTTAAGAAACCACAGGCAGGAGATAAAAAAATAGCTTTGAACATTCCACCATCCGCTATGAAATAATGTTGATCAAAGTTCATAACATGATCTTTGCTACAACCACATTCAAATTTTTGACCTTCTACATCACCTATTCTTGGTAGAGAATTAATTTCGTGAAATGGTATATAATTTTTAATTTTATCTTTAAAAATTTTTATACTAACTAATTCTACACTCATATGATTATTTATTGAGGAAACAATGCCAGGGAAATAAAGAAGGTGCTAAGCCAACATAAAAAAACCCACTGAGATTTAAAGCCACCTAGATTGTAAATTTTATTAATGGCAGATCCACGTAAGTAGCAGTATACTGGAACCAGAATAGCAGCCCAAATTAATGCATTGTTGATTTTGATATTTGATTTTTTCATCTCTAATTCATCGTAATAAATAGTTGTTACATTTAAACCTATATATATAAGAAACCCAACTATCGTCGAAATACCTGTAACACTATAAATCAATGGTTCAAAAAAAAGAGGTCCTAGAATAGGTATCAATATCAGAAAAACTGCATAACCATTGTTAATTTTGTTTAGGGGGGTTTTTTTAGTCATATATAATTAATTAAACAATTTTTAATGTTTAATTACAAGAATTAATTATAAAGATGCACACTATTTCAGGTAATTTAAAAGCTTAATAAGAAAATTTTTTTTTTTTATTTTGTTTCCCTCGGCCTTTATTTGAATATTTGTCAATTCTTGAATTAAAAAATCTTTATCTTTTTTTAATAAATTTGAAGCTTCTAGAAAAGCCGTTTTAACTTTTCCATCTAGAGTTTCTAAATTAGAAATTTTCAACAAAGATAAAATTTTATTAGTTTTCTTTAATCCAAATTTTGAAATAAATTGTTTTTGTTCATATTTAGAAAAATTTTTATCATTTAAATATAATTTTAAAGAACCCCACATTAAAGCTCTATCTAAAATTTCTTTATTACTATTTGTGACTTCATTTCCAGTAATTTTTTTAATTGAATTTTCTATTTTGATATCTACGTCAGAAATTTTATAATTTCCCTTTTTTTTTGTTTCAAAAAATTCATGATATTCTTTTGTCATAGAAAACCAGATTAAGGCTTGTACCCTAATTAGAAAACTTGGATGTGTGCTCCATAATTGATGGTCACTTTTTCCATGTGTTTCTAACTCTCTTAATTGATCTAGATATGAAGAAAATTTAAAATTTAAATATTTTTCATTTAATCCTGAGGCTAATTTAAGATTTGCTCTCAATGAAAACTCTAAATCCCCACATGCTAAAAAACCAATTCTATCTGCACTGATTTCTGCAGCTCTACTTAAATTTAAAGAATTTAGCTTTGAGATTCTGTTTACATACATATTTGGGTTAGGGTAAGTAGAATGTTGATAAATATAATGAGCTACTTCATGTCCAATTACAAACATAAGTTCTTTTTCATTTAAAAGTTCAATTAACTTAGAAGTAAGTATTATCTCAGGTTTGGATGATAACGACATTAAACTACATACAGCATTTGCTTGAAAAGTATCAGAAGTGACAAAAAAATTAAATTGATTATCTATTTTTAGATTTTTAAAAACACCATCTATAGAATTTTGAACAGTTGGTAATATATCTCTAGATACTTTAATAGAGTGTGATAACAAATTAGATAAATGACTTTCATCTAATATATCTGATTTTCTAAACTTCTTTAAATCTATTCCAAATTCTTCAGGGTTATCTTTTTCAAATCGATATTTTTCAAAGAAATCCATTAACAATTATATTTTTTTCTTAAACTTGCTATTGCTTTGACCATCTCTTTTGCTCTTTTTTTTCGTTTAGGATCTCTTTGCGTAGTTTGACTGTTCCATTTTGTGTACTCTTTTCTCAAAACTTTGCATTTTTCTTTTTTATCCATTTCATCTGTTATACCAAAACTATCTTCTGATGGTTTTTCTGAGAAATCAACTTTTCCGACCTTCGCCACAACCTTGTTCTTCATGTCTTTAAAAGTTTTAAGATTAATTCCAGTCGTTTTAGCAATTTTGTTAATAAATTGTTCTTCTTCTTTAGCTAGTCTGTCGTCAGAGCTTGCAACATTTAACATCAATTCAATTGCTAGATACTTTTGTCCTTTACTTGCATTCTCGTTAAATTCTCTAACAATTTTTGATATAGATATTTTTCTCTCTTTTGCTTCCTTATAAGTCTGTTTTATAAATTTAGAAAAATGTTTTTTTTTAACCTCAGCCTTCTCTGAGTCTAGTTCAAGTGTTAAAGATTTTGCCCAATTTTTAATAACATTTAATTCTTTTTGATCTAAATGACCATCAACAGCAGACATTGTCATGGCTAACTTTATTGTTAAATCTTCAACTTTTGATTTATTAGCAAATTCCTCTAGATAGCCAATTTCTTTTGTAGTTAATTGGTAAAATGCAGATGCATTATATTTTATTTTATTTAAGTCATCGTGCCCTCCATGAGTTACTTCTGCGTCTGTATCACATGCTGTAAAATTAAATTTTAAATTTCTCTTTCCTTTATACGGAGTTAAAATAAATTCTTTTGGTATGTAGATTAGATTAAAAAAATCAGCAGCATATGTATCAGGTGTCGTATCGTAAGTTGTGGTTAAAGAAAAAACTCTGCTGTTAGGCTCTGCAAATGATGGGTGTGCAGATAATACAGGTGCTCCAAATTCATCGTCAGATATATCAGTGTTATCGTGTATAGTTAAAAATACTTTTGTTTTATTTTCTTCGGGGTGTCCGAATAATCCTTTAACTTTAACTGCTATATATTTTTCATTAGGTAGATTTTTATCTTTAGGAGGAATTTCATCTTTTACTTGTATTTGAAGTCTTAATTTGTTGATTAATTCTTTGTTGGCTTGAATTTGTTCTTCTCTTGTAGGTTCGTTTGATTGATTTAATAAATAAATCACAACACCTATAATTATCCATACAAAGAATATTTCCATAAAGAATATTTTTACTCAATTTCAAAATCTAAATTTTCTCGTAACTCCTTTAAATCTTTTGATGTTGATGGTTTTAAATTTAATTCATGCTTTCTTTTTGATTTCACTTCTTCGAAGAGACAATGCATATTTCCATTTTTATCATATGAATATGTAACTTTAAATGGATCTCCCTGTTTAGCACCTTTTTTTAATTCCAAAGGTTCGTTAGCTATTACGTGAACAAATTCTATATCTCTTTCTTCTCCCTCGCTCTGTGTAACGGAACAATCAATTCTTTTTTGATCATCTGCTAAAACTTGGTACTGTTTAGTTATTGAGCATGGAATTTTTGTATCTCTAGGGATTACAATATCATTAACTTCTATCAATTGATTTCTTTCATTGTCTTTAGCATAAATTAATGTTCCCATGTAATGATTACAAACATCATTTAATTCTACTTTTGATATTGCTTTTTTTTGAGCTGAATTTAATGAAGATTTATTTTGCAAGCCAGCATATATAGCCGCTCCACATGCAACAGCCTCATCTACATTAACACCTTTTGTTGGAGCTTTTTTCAAAATCTTTTTAATTAAATCAATTATTATGGGCATCCTAGTACTACCGCCAACTAAAAGTGTTTGACTTATATTAGAGGGTTTACATTCTGCTCTATCTAAAGCTTCTTCTGTAAGCATTTTTATTTTTTCAATATAAGTATCAATTGAATTTTCAAATTCATTCTTTGTTATTTCAATTTTTAATGGTCCTTTAGGTCCTTCGACAATTTCTGATACTTTATCTTTAGCAGATAGCATTTTCTTAATTTTTTCTGCAACTTTTAATAAAGATCTGTCTCCAATATCAATATTAGAATTTTTTGATTTTTTGTATTTTTTTGAAATTAATTTAATTATTTCTCTATCAAAGTCTTGACCGCCAAGTTCTTTGTCTCCTACTGATGTGATGACATCAACTTTTTTTCCCTTTACGTGTGCAATAGTAATATCAAAAGTGCCTCCACCTAAATCAAAAATTAAGACTCTTCCGCTAACAGAATTTCCAGGTAAATTTGCATAATGAAGAACTGCAGCCGTTGGTTCATTTATTAATTCTACATCTAATTTTGAAATTTTAGCAGCATCTAAAGTTGCTGTTCTAGCTCTTTCAGAAAATAAAGCCGGAACTGTAACTACAGCTTTGTCAATTTTAGATGAAAATTCTTTTAACTTGGATATTATTAAAGATGATAATTGTGACGGTGTGTATCCTTTAATTTTGCTATCATTATTCTCAAAGTTTCCTGACTTAAGAGAATAAACAACATCATTTTCCATTTCACGTTTAACCTCAAAAACAACTTTTTTAGGATTAGTTACTGCAGCATCTTTTGCTTTTTCTCCAATTATAACCTTGTCTCTGCCAAAGTATATCGCAGATCTAGTTATGCGGTTTCCTGTTTCAGGATCTGCTAAAACTTCTGGATTACCAAGATCATCAAGTTCAGCAATAGCCGAAAATGTTGTTCCTAGATCAATACCGATTACTTTTCCCATACGCTAATCCTTATAATTATTTTAATACTATTCAAACTCAAAAACTTTTACAATTGCTTTTTTAATAATTTTTTTGTTTTTATCGCTTAATATTAACTTATATCCAGGTTTCAAAATAGAATAAATTAAATCATGTTTACTTTTATCGTTCGTAATTTTAGTATTTAAATCAATTTCACAATCAAGATTATTGATTGCCGAAGTTAATATTTTTGGGGAAAATTTTTCTATTCCAGAGTTAGTCAGAATTATTAAAAGTTTTTCTTTTGTTGTTTCAAAGTAAGATTTAGATATATCATTATCAAAATTTATTTTTTTTTCTGCTTCTTCAATAAATTCAATTGTTTCAATTATTCCGTTAATTATTGCTTTATTTCTCGAAAATTCATAACCTTCTTTATAGATTTTTAATTCATCATTTTTTTCTCTAGCCACCTTTTCAAAAGGAGAAATTTTTTCATCTATATCTTTAATGAACGTACTAATTTGTTTTTTATTTTTTTCATATGAATCGGTTAGATAAATATTATTTTTTGTTGAATCAGAGATAAAATTATCAATTTTATTTTGTATTTCGATTGGAAAGTTAATTAAATTAATACTGTTTTTTTCAGAGCTTTTAATTTTTTTATAAAGTTTAAAAAAAAGAATTAGAGATAAAATTAATGAAATAAGAAGAAAACTGATAATTGCAATAGAATAAATATTCAGATAACCTCCAAGGTAATTTATGTGTAATAAAACAATTTTAAAAGTATTAAGTCTAGCTCTTTTTTTAAATTTATTTGTTCAAAATACAGCTCATTCTCTACCATTTGCACAATTATTTAAAGGCATTGGTAAATTATTTCAAAAAAGTGCTGATGAGGTACCTGGTGTCTTTAAACAATCTGATGAAGTATTAGGAGCTAATAAAGCCAATAGAGCAGCTGATGAAAACGCATTTAATAGTATCAACGAACAGATAAATGATTTTAATCTAAGTAGAATTTCTGAGATTAAAAATACTAAAACTTCAAGTCTTCTTGAAACACATGGGGTTAAAAATGCTGATAAAATTATTGATTTAACAGATGCTACACAGGGCTATTTCGAAAATGAAGATGCAATTAACACCTTTAGACTTATTTTTTGGACTGGGCGAATTTTTAGAGTTTCTAATTCTTTTAATAAACCAGTTGAGGATAGAATAATAATTAATTGTAAAACTAAAACAGAAAACTTTTATTTTATAGCGATATTAAATAAAAAGAAAAAATGGTTTTTATTAAATGGGAACATTATTGATGTAAAAGAATTAGGATATTATAAACCGCAACTAAAAAAACAAAATTTAAATGTACTTTATGATGAAGATGAATTTTTTATTTTTTCAACTAAAACACAAAAAAATAAAAAATACCCGTCCAATTATTTTATAATAGATAAAAATGGATTTTTTATTAATGAAAAAAATATACATGGAGCGGATAGTCCTGAATACATAATTGTGAATGCAAAAAATAAAATTTCTAAAACGAAAGATAAGTGTATAAAATTGTAATTTACTTAGATAATTTTTTTTTCTTTTTCAGTAATTTTTTGTTCTTGTAAAAATTTGAACTTTTTGTGTAACGATAAGCTAAAAATTAATGCAATTATAAGCACCACTAAAAAATAATAATCGCCTAGGTTAACTACAAAATTATAAGTTCCATGAAATAAATACGGTATTATTAAAGCCAAAGATAAATTTTTTCCTCCCGAAATAAATGCGTACGTTCCAAAATAAAAACCCATTATTACGCCACAAACGGCGTGTAACGGTATAGCTGAAAAAGATCTAATAATTGCCATTTCTAGTGAGGAAACTTGATGTTTATCGCTAAGAAAATAAACATATTCAAAATTTTCTAATGTAGCAAAACCAAGAGACACAGCTATTCCATAAACTATTGCGTCCATTGGTTCATTAAAAGCTTTCTCTTTTAAAATATAAAAATATAAAACTAAAAATTTAAGAGATTCTTCAACAAAACCACCAGCAAAATATCCTCTTAACATGGCATCATTTATTAATTCACCATTACTAAATGTATTAATAATATAATGATTTAAATAGCCTGCAGGAATTGTTATTAAAATTCCAAAAAGGAAAGTCATAGTAATTATTTTATTTGGTTCTTGAAATTTATCTGACTTAATAAAGTAAAATAAAATTAAAAAACTTGGAATGATAGTAATTAAAAAAGTCATAAATTCTTATAATTATAATACCGTAAAAATTATTTTTTCCTTTTTTTTAATTTGGGTACAGATGTGTTTTTGCTATACAAATAAAAAGCAGTTAGAGACAAAATAATTAATACCCACCAATAATCTTTATAATTTTCTTTATCTTTTTTAGAATAATTTTTTTTTTCTTTTTTCTTTTTTTCATTAGAATTAGATAAATTATACTCTCTTTGAGCTATTAAAGCTTTTTGTTTCCATACATCACGCAAATAATTATTTTTTTTAATATATACCTGTCCCCAGTATTTAAAAAATTCTGTGGCCTCTTGTTCAATATTCTTTCTATCGTAAGTCCATTTTTTTTCAATTATTTTTGCTCTTTCAAATAAATCAACATAGGTTTCATGTTCGGCGTCTACAAATTCAGGAATGTTCATATTATTTCTTTTTGTTAATGTTTTTGTGTTTCTATATGAGCAATTTGTGTAATCAGTTAACCAATTTAATGTAAATGGTAAACCTTGACAAGAATTATCTGTATATAAGCTTTTGACATGATTGTTCCAGTCATCAACATAAATATTATACAAAAGATTTTGGCTATTATTTTTTTTTTTTAAATAAAATTGGGATGGATCAACATCATGACTGTCTGCATTAGTAACTCCAGTCCAAAACAAACTAAGAACCACGATCGCTAAAAGCTTTTTCATTAAATCATCTTAACAGATTTTATCTCTCTGTGTACTAGTCCTGTACTAGTCTGCACAAATTAATTTGCCTTGATTTCTAATGTTAATTGAAGGGTTAAATAAGAAAGTTAAGATTGATAATGTTTTGAGACTACCTGAGACTGTCTGAGACAATGAAGTTTGTGAATCCCTAGGCTTTTAAGTCCTTTGTGTCTACCAATTTCACCACGA
>Ga0209425_10007066_pt1 | contig 10627 bp, 13 predicted proteins | sample COG_05_FD_184749 | JGI IMG/M metagenome (GOLD analysis project Ga0209425, IMG submission 184749) | Pelagic Microbial community sample from North Sea - COGITO 998_met_05 (SPAdes) (version 2) | ecosystem: Environmental > Aquatic > Marine > Neritic zone/Coastal water | place: Helgoland, sampling... | reverse complement strand
TTCCATGTTTATTTCATCATTCCCTCCGCCATCAGGATCTCCGCCAGTACAACCAGCTAAAGTTGAGGTCATCATTATCAAAATCATCATTGGTGCAATGATACGCATAAGTAGTCTGCTAACGTAGAGTATTATGAATCTAAGTACGGATTAAGCGTTTTATGGGTAAATAAATGGGTTTCTGCTTGGGCCCATTGATATGTTCAGACTGAACTTATCGGCTATCTATCCCCCCTTTCAGTGCCTATCTATACGATATGGTTAGGTGAATGTGGATTTTTGTTCCGTAGGAAATTCTAAGTATTAATCAGACTAGCAGTCACCATGGTATTTTGGCTTATTGAAGTATTACTTTTTGTTCCAGATATAATTATCGGAGGTTACTTCCTATTTGTTAAACATCCAATAAAGACTTTTTCTGTTATCGCTATTTTATTACTTCTATGGTATACAGGTATTCTTTCTAACTTGACTTCAATATTATTTGACTAATCTGAGGGTAGCCTGTGAAAGGGCGGATAGATAGCCGATAAGTTTCATTTGGGATTATATGAATAAATAATCAATGATTGACGGCTAAATATTTATGCAGAATGACATTGAGGAGAAGATAGTGTATAGTGATGGACAACAGAAACTAAGAATCAGTCCTTCCTTTAGGTGGTTGGTAATTAACCCAGTATTCTTATGTTTAGAAATTTTAGCAATAAATATAATTTTAATTACTAAATTCAATCTTAATGAAACTTCTTTTTTCGGAGGTTTCATATTCGTTATATTCTCTTTAATTTATTTTTTCCTAAACTTTTCTCAAATAACGCCAATTCAAACGCTTCTACTTATTTTTTCTGGAATGTTCGAAATTATCACTTCTCTATTATCATACAATTTCGGGAGATATTGGATAATAATGGCTCTAGTGACTAGTCAAATAATTGTAGGATTAAGATATTATCATAGAACACAAATAATAGCTGAAAATAAAAAAATTATCATTAGATCAAGAGATTTTCTCATAGATGAAACATCCATAGAGGTTAGTGTTAAGAAAATTGGAGGATTATTTGGATTTGGTGACATCATACTTCATAATAAGAATGAAAGGTATGTTGTTTCAGGCGTTTATCAACCTGTGGAGAAGCGTCGTATTTTAATAGATGATTTTCAAGTAAAACCGCATATCCAATATGCTCCTTGGGTGGGTACATTAATCGAATTCATGATTTTCATTATTGTACTAATTATAGGAATATTGTCATTATTCTTTAATATTTTTTATAGATTAGATGGGTTTGATATTTCATTAAGAATAATTTTTAGTATAATTTTTTCTTTAATCACTCTTATAATAATACTTAATATTCGGATACCACGAGTTAGAAAAAATCCTGCATCAGACATAATGAATCTTGATTTAATAAATACGGGTATGTGGACTCAGATTTTCAAATTTAATGAAAAGTTAGTGATTAAACAATTATTTCGCTGTGGATGGGGGCATAATGACTACAACAAACATAGAGCTCCAATAATTGGAGCGAAAAAGTGCGGAAAATGGAATCCTCTAATTCTGAACTTAATGCATAATGTAATGCTTATTTATCAGATGATTGGGATTCATAGAAGGAGAATATATGAGCATCAAATAGAATTTATACCAAGGACATATTTGACACCAGGTAAGTCTTACAGATATTTACAAGAATATGTATCTAAACCATTGACTGAATCTAATGTCCCTGATGATATTTTAGAACAATTCATAGAATTAAATAATGATTTAGAACGAGCTGGATTATACATTGATGATGTTCACGCAGGAAATGTTAGATTGAATATTAACGATAGAATACGTATAGTTGATGGCGAAATTTATACTAATGGTGAGGTTTTTGTCAAGAATATTTTAGTTAAAGGAATAGATGAAAGAATAGAAGGTATGGAATCTGTACTTGGATGTAATAGAATTATTCGTTGGGTTGATAATAGAACTTCAGTAAATGAAATCGTATATAATAAATATAAGTTAATTAATCGGTAGCCTTGTTACAGGGTAAAGTTATTATCTAATTGATTTAGGAATATATGTGAGCATTTCAGATAAAATACTGATGGTCTTAGTTTTTTGTTGTCTCCGATTTCTCTTATAGTGTAGCAATAAGTCCCTCAAAATAACCAATGAATCACCTGGACATCCAGATCATGGTTATGATTTTCGGTATCTCAATGTTTTTCGGATAGGTAGAATTAATTACATAATCAGAGCATGGCACATTCGATTAACAGACAAATCAATGGGTTTGCAATCCGCCATTAAATAGGCTACCCTATGAGAGCACGAAGTACAATATTTAGACTAAAGACTCATTATTTGCCAACTGAAAATTCTAATTGAGGAGTGCTCAAATCAATACCAAATTCTTCTTGTAATGAATAGGCTGACAGGTTGATTTCATCTCTTATTCTTAATACACGATAAGGCCTTGATACATAATAAGTCAGTCTCCATTTAACTGCATTGTTAGCGTTTTCTTTCAATGAAATCAACGGTTTTCTAGATTCATTTAAGCCATCAATATTTTCTTTAGCAGATTCATAAACAGCATTCAGATATTTCTGAACAATTTCAGTACTAACACCATATCCAATATTAAAGTCAACAAAATCTTTCAGAGGGCCGCCATGGTTTAATTTGAAGAAATCTGTTCTATTAGACAAAATAGAATTGTTTGGAACTTCTATGTCATGACCTTGGACAAGATCTCTAATTCTAGTTTGCAAGCCTCCTATTTCCATTACTATTCCCATAATATCCATGTCAGGTATAGATATTACATCACCTCTTTTTACGTTATCACTACTTATTATTAGAATACCACTAAGAAAATCTCCAAGCCAATAATCTTTTGTGGCAAATATCAGAACTGCCAGAAAACCTATCGCCCCAGTTGTTTCTAAAACACCTGTAATTCCCCATATATTGATCAGTGTTATTGTCGAAGTTACAATAACAACGCCAAGAATAATTAATTCTAACGTTCTTGATGTTGCTGTTTCAGTATATCTTGATGACTCCATTACGGTGATATTTTCGCCATATTTAGATAAAATCATTCCATCAGCTATATTGTATACTAGATATGATATCAATAAGCAGAGAGATGAATGACTGATTTGCTCATCAGGAAATGAATTACTATTTACTAAAATAGAAAGAACGAATGCAGAAAATACAATTATATTGAATAAATGTAGTGTACGTAACCTTGTTTTTGTTTTTACCTCATCATCTTCGCCGTGAAATTTAGAAATATTCTTAGAAAATATAAAAACAAAAGAATTGACTGCAAATGTAAAATATTCTATCCAACTTAGACCGTCAATCCGATTTGAAATGACATCGACTAATAGAGACATAGTTGATGGAGTTGTTAATGGATAATTAACTTATTTCCGTCTAAAAATGATATTCTTATATATTTATCACAATTAAAGATTAGTCATAATTCTACAGATTCAATCTGATTTCTTATGTCTTCGATTTCTTCTATTGCGTGTTCTCTTATTTCTGTTATTATTTCGCTGGCCTGAATTTTGTTCAGATTGAGGAGTTTTATTTTTATTTTTATTTTTTGGTTCTTTTATCTTGCCCGGTTTCTGATTAGGTTTAGGTATTGCTTTAGGGAAATGATAAGGGTGGTCAGTAAATTGAGGAATTTGTTTACCAATTAAACGTTGAATACCTACTAAATATCCACTTTCACTTTCATCACAGAAGGCGTATGCAACTCCACTTTTTCCAGCACGTGCAGTTCTACCAATTCGGTGAACATAGCTTTCAGGTTCGTTAGGTAAATCATAATTGAAAACATGAGTAACCCCTTCAATATCGATTCCACGACTAGCAATATCAGTTGCCACAAGTAGTGGAATCTCTCCATTTTTGAATGATGCAAGAGCTCTCGTACGTGCACCTTGACTTTTGTTTCCATGGATTGCAGCAGATTCTATACCTGATCTATCAAGTCTTTTCACTAAACGATTAGCTCCATGCTTAGTTCGAGTGAATATTATTCCACGTTTTATTTGATTTTCATTAACAATATCAATAATTAAATTTATTTTATCTTGTTTTTGAACAAACATTACTGACTGGTCTATGCGTTCTACAGTTATTTCTTCAGGGCTCAAATCAATCATCACAGCATCATTCAAAAAAGAACTTGCTAAATCAGCAATTGATGATGGCATAGTCGCACTGAAAAGTAAATTTTGCCGTTTCTTTGGAAGTAATTTCAGGACTTTTCTAATGTCTCTAATAAAACCCATATCTAACATTCTATCTGCTTCATCTAGAACAAAAAATTCTATACTACTAAGATCAACAAATCCTTGGTCTATCAGATCTAAAAGTCTTCCAGGTGTAGCAACTAAGATATCTATACCTCTTCTTAATGATTTAACCTGAGGTTTCTGACTGACTCCACCAAAAATTACTTGATGGTAGATGCTTAAGTTTCCACTATAAGCTGCAAATCGTTCGTTAATTTGAGCAGCTAATTCACGAGTAGGTGTAAGGACTAGTGTTCGTATATTACGTCTACCTTGGATTTTTTCTCTTGCCATTATTTGTAAAACAGGCAAGGCGAAAGCTGCTGTTTTCCCAGTACCAGTTTGGGCTACTCCTAGCACATCACGTCCTTTGAGCAATAATGGAATTGCCTGTTCTTGCACTGGTGTAGGTACTGTATAACCTTCTTTTTTCACTGACTCTAGTAACTGCTCAGATAATCCTAAAGATTCGAAATTTGACATTGATTAACCCCCAACTAACAAAATCAAAATTTCCACATAACGAGAGGGTTAGTACATGCTTCGGCCAGCCTCTTACTCTTTAACACGAGAGGTTATTGTAAATACATTGATTCATATTATAACGTAATTAACTCTATTGCAAGAATTAGTTAGTAATCTGGAACCCATTGCTTGTGTTTAGTCATACATTCCAAGAATTCTTCTGATTCTAAATTAAATGCTAACCATTTATGAATATTAGGCCAATTCTGCCTATCAAACCACTCACGATTATGATTCGCAAACTGTCTAACGAAGGGAAAAATCGCATCATTCAGATAACCTTCAGGTATTTCCTTTTCAAGCGATTCAATGAATTTGCATGCTGCTTCTCTATGTTCTAATTCGTCCAAAACATCGTAGCGATTTGGATATTTGTAACGATCGAGATGGAATTTAAATTCGAAATCATTGCGTCTAACCCATTCCTCTTCATATTGCGTTAAATCCCACGAAAGTACGTGCTTCATTATATCTAAGCTCTCTTCGATAACCGTTCCATCAATTAACAGTAATACAGGGACAGTTCCTTTCGGTGAGATTTCCATCATATGGGATGGTCGTTCTCGCAAGATGACCTCTCTGTGCTCAACTAGAAACTCAGTACGAATTATCGACATACGAGCTCGCATGGCGTATGGACATCGCCTAAAGGAATACAGAATAGGTAGACTCATGCTTTAATCTCATAGACATTATCTAATAATTAGTTGGGAATATTAATCAATATCACACTTATTTTTGATTATATTAAATTTTTCTGAAATTTCATAGTCTACTCTATCTATCTCACATCTACAAATAATCAAATTCAAGTACTGAGATATTATCGTAAGCATATGGGGAAGAAGTTTTTTATAAAAATTGTCAGTGATCCAGAAATAGATTTGAGAAAGTGTGTTGTAGGTTTAGCATGCGCTTCTCAGGCGATTGTGGACGGTCATGAAGTTTCTATGTTTTTTGCATCTAATGGAGTCAAAATTCTTAATTCAGAGTATTTAGATAGTATTAATTCAGGAGGGATTGTACCTGAAGGAATGGTTATTGGTATGATGAAATCTATCATCGATGGTGCAAACGTAATTTACTGTTCTACTGGTTCTCAGGCAGCAAATGGTGTTTCTAAGGAGAACGCTGGAGACATGCTTCTGGATGGTTATGCAGATTGGATGACATGGAGTGGGCCTTCCGGAGTAATAGAACTTAGTGCTGCATCAGATGTTCAATTAGTATACTGATTTGTGATTTTATGCGTTTTTTCAATATTGCAGGTATGGCAGAAACTTGTTCAACTGTAAGTTTATACTTCATTGCCATGCCTCTAAAATATTTGGGCGATAATGAAATTTTGGTCAAACTCATTGGCCCTATTCACGGCCTTCTTTGGCTGCTATACATTGGGTTGCTTACATTGGGTTGGATTCAGAAAAAATGGAATATGCGCGCAGTAATTACGGGTGGATTTCTGTCATTATTACCTGGTGGGCCAATTTGGTTGGAACGCAGAATGAATCATAGCCAATACCTTCCAGACTCAGTTTAACATGGGAGACTTACGAAAATAATCTCACCTAAGGTATTCAAGTTTGCCTTAATTTAAATTTTTTTCTAACACCTAAGAAAATTTTAATGTAAAAAAACATTACAGGTAAAATAGTAAATAAACCGAAAAATATGAGAATTCCCACAGCATAAGGGATATCCCAGAAACCAGAGAAAAAGGGCAAAATACTTACAATTACTATAGAAAAGAACGTAACAACCACTACTGCAATTAGTGATGATTTATTACGGAACATCTCATCCATAAAATCCTGAACAAGATAAGGCCATGTCAATTCTTTCTCAGACACGTCTTTCTGACTATACTGTAGATTAAGAAATTAATGACGTAATAGAATTAATAGCGTATTTACTTGCAGATGTATATATGGTGATGGAGAATAATGATTTCGAGGGGGATTTTGATGCCCGTATTAGCGGATTTCTTATGTTTTTTTTCGGTTTACCATTCGCGTGTGTTCCTTTTGTAATGGCATGGTTATGTTATATGACTGTAGAACAATATTACTATGGGTGGATAGATTTTTCTGGTTTAATATTACAATTAGGTTTTTTTCTATTATTTATGATAACATTTGGATTTGTAGGTTTTGGAATGATGATTGGCAGTTTCAAAATGATTTCGATGGATGATCAAGAAACTCCGATAGAAGAAAATATCGGAACTCCAATAATAGACCCAATTGTTGATAATGAATGGTGGAAAAGTTAATCATAAATTTAGATTGGTTTGTTAATCGATTATACTAAACTATGATAATCTAATTTATCGCTAGACATTGATGATCGAAAAGATAGCAGATAAGTTAGTATCAACAAACTAATGTGCTCAAGCAAAAACTCATACATTTTCGAAGAGAATATATCGACTACAAGTCCGTCCTTTCATAGGCCCAGGGAAACTGATAATGATTCAATCCAAGTCATTCTACCAAGAACACGCTTACAGGAATATCAGTTGTTGTAGGGGTTAGGTTCATACCAAAATAAACTACTGTGACATTTCCAAAATATTCGATTTCAATAGTTTCTCCAGAATTTATTTTAGAAGTCGTATTAGGATCAAGATCTTCTAAAACAAAATTAAATATTTTTTCACCTTGACCTATGGTATATTTGAAATCATAGTCTGCTTCAGTAACTGGATTCGAATCAATAATTCTTATGTGAACCGATACATCCAATCTTTTCTCAATAAAAGACAATCCCATCTCAGGTACATCAATGCCTAAATTAACTTCTACTGAACTACCATCATCTGCAGTTTCTCCGTCTGTTTGTGTAATATAATCTACGATATTTATTTTATCTGTTGAATTATACATCTGAGTGATATCTGCTCCAATAACAATTGTTACAATTAGAGCCACTATTGATATTACTTTAGTGCTACTAACAATGGTGCCTACTGCTATTTTACCGAAATTTGTTGTTGATTTTACAGTATTTAATTGTAAATTATTATTAATAATTGATGTAGAGAAATTTAGGTTATTTGTGATATTTTTACAATTATTATTTAATAATTTATTATTTTTTTCTATAATATTTTTTACTTTATTTATTTTTAAATTACCATCAGATATTGACTGACAATTTGAAATAATTTTATTGTTATTAGATATCAATTCATTATTAATTTTGATTATTTTTTTTCCCATATTTGAAGAGGATGAATTTATTTTATTATTAGAAATAATTTTAATATTTTCAGATAGAATTTCATTATTTTTAATGGATAATTTTTGATTTTTTATACATTTATTTCGAAAATTAGAATAATTTTGTTTGGTCACACTATTTTTATTGATTAAACAATTTGAAGTATTTTTATAAACAATATCATAATTATTTTTTAGATTCGCTAATGTATTCTTCGGAAAGTACATATCATGCATCATACTCATAATATTACCAAAATCACAATTCACTTATGTCTTTTGGTTTATCGCAAGGGCAAAGGGGTCTTTACGATTATATACAAATCAATGGTTTCAGAGATTCGATTACATATCTTAGAAAATTTTTCGGAAGTACAGAACTATTCATTTTAACCCATTAGAGTATGCTTGGGAATAGGAATAATCGATTTATTAATACACTTAATCCATTACGTTAATTCATGGAGACTAGAAAACTGACTATTATCCTCATTTCCGTTCCAACAATAATTATTGGTTTTTTATCGATGTTATATTTTGAGAACGAACTCGATAAAATTGGAACTTATGAATCAATCAATTTACTCTATATGTTGTTATCTCAAGCTCTATGTGGAGTGGGGTTGATCGGATTGATAATAGGTTTAATATTGAAAAAATCAACCACTTAATGGAATAATAGGGTAGCCTATGAAAGGACGGACTGCAAACCCATTAATTCAGCAATTGCTAACTCATGGGTCCAAGCAGAAACCCACTGATTTGTCTATTAATCGATTATACTATGCTCTGATTATCTAATTTATCACTACGCTTTACTTCTTCCAATCTTCAAGAGAGATATTGTTTTCTTCGGTGAATACACGTTTGCCCAGACTTCCACCATAGCGTGGTAATCCTTCCATAGAATTTCTTGGCACACAATCTTCGATGTTTTCCATATCTTGATCAGTTAGTGTATAGGAGAGAGATACTGCCTTAGAATTTTCTTCCATATGTTTAGTGTTACCCGTGCCTGGAATTGGTACAACACCAGCGCCGTTGAGGGCGTCTCTACCCTTTTTGTGGACCCAAGCAAGGCTGAGTGTGCTGAGAGGAACTCCCTTCTGCTTAGCTAACTCTTCAAGTGACGAAGCAAGTTCACGCTCACCACCTTTGACAGCATATCCGACACCCCCCATCTTTCTGAAATCCATTCGTCCCATTGTTTCTGTATTGAGAGATGTGTCGGCTAACAGGCCACGGCCGATAGGAGCGTAGGCAACTATACCAATGCCAAGTTCAGCGCAAAGTGGGACGATTTCATCTTCTAATTCACGAGAGTAAAGAGACCATTCCATCTGAACACATGTCAACGGACAAACGGCATGTGCTCTCCGAATCGTTTCAGCTGAAGCTTCAGACAAGCCAACAAATTTTATTTTCCCCTCATTAATGAGTTCATTCATTGCCTCCATGGTGATTTCTATGGGGACGTTTGGATCTATTCGGTGGACGTAGTATAGGTCAATGCATTCTATACCCATATTTTTGAGAGATTTATAGCACATATTCTTGACGTCCTTTTTCTTTCCAGACTTCATAACTTTGGTTGCTACTTGATATTTTCCTTTACTTTGGGAGAGACCAAGTTTCATCCTTTTTTCAGAGGACTTCACTGTAGGAAACCACGAACCAAATATCATTCCTGACAAGTTCGTGTAAATCTGAGCAGTATCAAAATGTGTTACTCCTGTCTCGATGCAACGATTAATGAGTTCTGCCACACCTTTGTTTGAGACGTCGTTATTTTTCCCGTACAGGTCTCGTTTACCCATGGTGATGCCAACTGACATCATGCCTATGCCTTGTTCTGATGTGATGAAACCTTGTGTCCCGAGTTTTTTCTGTTGGATCATATATTTCCTTCCTTTCGTACTTCGCCAACTTCGGGATAATTATAAGATAGAAAGTTGCAATGTTGTAACTTAGAATAATCGGATGTAGTTTTGTTCAATTTTTTTCCTTAAGACCGTAATGGAGCAGGCTATTCAAAATTGGTTTTACAATATCAAACGAATTAGTTACATGGTATTCAACAGCGGTTGAGTTCTTGGATAACTCTTTTCTTTCAATTATTCCAATATCTTCGAGTTCGCTAAGTCTTCTTGTTAAGGTTGTGGAATCTGTCTGTGATGATTTCTTAATTTCTGAAAATCGTAATCCATCCTTTATAGTGCCAAAGACATAAATCACATGCAACATTTTTGATTTTGATAAAATGCGTAGAAGTTCTTGAATTCTCTTAGAAGCGAGTTCATTTTTCGTTTCCCATTCATTGAGTGTTGCGTCTCCCATGAAATTAGGAAGGTGATTTACTATTCAAATCTTGAGTTACAATAGTGTGACTAAAACAGCTGATTCTACCTCCAAACGCATGGGCACCCCTTCAATCCACTGGTAATCGGATGGGTAGCGATGCAATAGACCCACTGAAAGCCCATCAAACTACCATATTCGGTTGCAAGGGGGTTCGGATAGACCCTTCCATCCTATCCGAATCGGTTAGT
>Ga0209425_10007063_pt1 | contig 10628 bp, 11 predicted proteins | sample COG_05_FD_184749 | JGI IMG/M metagenome (GOLD analysis project Ga0209425, IMG submission 184749) | Pelagic Microbial community sample from North Sea - COGITO 998_met_05 (SPAdes) (version 2) | ecosystem: Environmental > Aquatic > Marine > Neritic zone/Coastal water | place: Helgoland, sampling... | reverse complement strand
AGACACCAATACCTCGACACTAGCAACCTGGTTAAATTCTATTGGTGTTAAAGTTGGAGAGGTTAGAGTTGTTCCTGATATTGAAAAAACAATAATTGATACGTTAAATTTACTTAGAACAACATATGATTATGTTTTTACCACAGGTGGGATTGGACCCACACATGACGATATTACCGCAGAGTCTGTTTCAAAAGCATTTGGATTAAAATATGAAATACATAAAGAAGCATATGAGATTCTAAAAGCTTACTATAAACCAGGTGAGTTTAACGAAGGTAGACAAAAGATGGTTTGGATGCCTGAAAATGCTAATTTAATATTAAATCCTACAAGTGGTGCCCCAGGGTTTAATGTTGAAAATGTATTTTGTTTACCAGGTGTTCCATCTATTTTAAAATCAATGTTAGGGGGGATATCTAACAGAATTGTTGGAGGTAAACCGATTTTAAGTTTAACTATAAGCCTAAAAACTGTTGAAAGTGAAATTGCTAATGCTTTAACAAAAGTTCAAGATGATAACCAAGATGTAGAAATTGGAAGCTATCCATTCTTTCAAGCTGGAAAATTAGGTGTTTCGATTGTAATTAGATCTGAAGATCAGTCTAAAATAGATAATTGTAACTCTCAAATTTTAGAGTTCGTGAATGAAAAAAAAATTGAAGTAGTGGATCGTTAGATGCTTTATTTTGCTTATGGCAGTAATCTCAATCATTTTCAAATGAAAAGAAGATGTAAAGATAGTATCTATTTAAAAAAGATAAATCTTAAAGACTTTAAATTAACTTTTAGAAGTAAATATAGAGCAGCAGATATTGAGCCTAAGAAAAATTCAATTGTACCAGGGGGGCTATTTAAAATTTCAAAAAGTGATGAAAAAAAACTAGATGTTTATGAAGATTATCCAAAATTATATAAAAAATATTATTTTTACTATTACGGAAAAAAAATAATGACTTACACTATGGTAAAAAAATCTCCTTTTAAATTTCCAACAACAAAATACTTAAATGTAGTCAAACAAGGATATAAAGATTGTGCGTTAGATAAAAAGTATCTTAAAAAAGGTTTATTAGGATAATAAATATTAATATTTAAATCTTTAGTGAAATATTTCTTTGCAATTTTTACCCCATTCAAACATTTTTTTTTGATTTTCAGACGTTAGTTTATAAAGTTGTTTTCTTTTATCTTCCAGACTTACACTTTTTAAAAAAATTTTGTCCAATGTTCCTTGATCTAGAATTGATTTAATTGTTGATCTGCTACATACTGAATTAGGAATTTTACTGATTATCATCTCGAAAGTAGCAAAATTTTTTGGCCCATAATAAGCAACAAGAAGAACTACTAAGATATGAGACCTTGAAGAATAAAAAAATTTAATAAAATTATCTTTGTTAGTTGCAGATTTTACTAAGTTTTCTTTAAATTTAATTAAAAATTCATCGTCCATAAATTCACTCACTATTCTGTTTAATACCATGTGGCCCCTTGATTTATAAGTCAGCACCACCAGACTTAGTTGCGTATTCTGCGAATTAATGAAACGCAAATTAATAAATAACATTATGTGAAATAAAAATAAATATTAATAATTAATATTAAATTTCAATAATTAAAAATAGCATTTAAAAATATTATTTTTTAAATCGTGATCTCAAGTTACTGAGGGTAAGTGTCGCAATCAGTAAAATTCTTAAAAAAATTATATCACAAAAAATCAATTAATAAATTATGGTTATCTGTTTGGCAAAGACAAGGACGTAATTTAAAAATAAATAAAATCGAAAATATTATTAAAGCAAATGGTCATAACTCTACATTAGGACAGTTTAATAAAAAAAATTGGTTTAAATATATAAAATCAACTTTTAGATATGTAAAATTGAGCAAAAATTCTAAAATATTAGAGTACGGCTGTGGTTCAGGGGCGTTTTTGAGTTACTGGTATAAAAAAAAATATAACTTATACGGCATTGATTACAGCAACTCACTTATAAAAAAATGTAAGAAATTTTACCCAAATATTAATGTTCAAAAAGGTGAAATTTCTAGTATAAAAAAATTTAAAACAGAGTTTGACCTAATTTTTTCCCATAGTGTTTTTCAGTATTTTGATAATTATCAGTATGCTAAATCTTTAATTCTTAAAATGTTATCTGTGTTGAACTCTAAAGGGTATATTTGTATCTTAGATGTCCCAGATAATAAAAAGAAAAAAAAATATTATGAAAAAATCAAAAAACTATTGGGTACTAAAAAATTTGAAAAAAAATATAGAAAATATAAACATACGTTCTATAATAAGTCTTTTTTTAAAAATTTAGCAAAAGAAAATAATTTACAGATTAAAATATTTAATCATAAATATAAATATAACGAAAATTCAAAATACCGCTATAACGTAATTTTTAAAAAAAATCTTATTAATTAATAACTATTGGCATAAGCGAAAATTTCATTTAAAACTTATTGATCTTTTTTAAAGCATATTTTTTTTAAAAAAAATGATAATTATTAAATCATAAATGACTGATATAATTAAAAAAATTAAATTAAATTATTCTATTTTAAAAAATATTTTAAATTTAACAAATAAAAAAATTAATATTATTTTTTATTCAGAAGATAAATCCTATCAAAAATTCAGTTACACATTGATCAAATTCTTTGTAAACAAGTATCCTGGTCAAGTATACTATGTAAGTTCTGACCCAAATGATAAGATTGAGAATTTAAAAATTAATAACCTGTTTATTGGTAGTGGATTTTTAATGAATTTTTTCTTTTCAATTATTAAAGCCAATTATTTTTTTTTAACTCTTACTGATTTAGGCAATCACTCAATTAAAAAAAACAAAAATGTTGCTAAGTACATTTATTTTAATCATTCAGGATCAAGCACTTTTAGAGGGTATACAGAAGGCTCTTTTGATAATTATGATATAATTTTATGCAATGGTCAATATCAAGTAGATGAAATAAGATTTAGAGAAATCAAAAAAAATTTGCCAAAAAAAGATTTAATTTTAACAGGGCATTTTTATTTTGATCATATATTAAACAAAGTAAACACCAGCCAGATTCCTGATGAAATATTAATAGCACCAACTTGGAGTTATAATTATAAAGAGTGCATAAATGAAAATTTTATAGAAATAATTAATGAATTAGTCAAAAAAAACCATAAAGTAACATTTAGACCGCATCCAGAACATTACAAAAGATCAAGAAGAATTCTAGAAATTATTAAGGATAGATTTAGCGATTATAATAATTTCAACTTTGATAATCATGCTGAAAACATTAAATCTATGGAGAAAGCAAAGTGTCTTATTACTGATATTTCTGATATTGCACTAGAATATATGTTGTTATTGAACAGACCAGTTCTTTATTTAAATTTTGACAAGATACATAATGAAAAACTTGCAGATTTTAAGGATTTTGAAACAATTGAACTTAAGTTTAAAAATGAATTTGGGATAATTTTTTTTGAAGAAGATATCAAAAAAATAGATTTATTAGTCCAGGATTCAATTAAGAATTTTAGTTTGAAAATTCCTAAATTGAATCAATTAAAAAATAAATATTATTTTAATTTTGGAAAAACGATTGAAGAATTTGAAAAAACTTGGGAAGATAAAATATTAGAATCTTAAATAAAGCTAAAGTAACAAGGTTTCTATATTATATATTTACTTAAATATAAAAGATCTATAAGTAATTAATACAAGCATAATGAAAAAAAAAATAATGGTAGATATGTCTGCAACTTTAATTCACCATGGCCATATCAGACTGATAAAAAAAGCAAAAAAATACGGTGATTTAATAATTGGTCTCACTACTGATAAACAAATAAAAAAATATAAAGGATATTTTCCAGAATTAAATTATAAATCTAGAAGAGAGATTTTGCTAGAAATAAAAGGAGTCGCAAAAGTTGTACCATCTAATTGGGTTATTACCCAAAAATTTTTAGACAAACATAAGATAGACATTTTAATAAGTGGCAATGATCATAAAAATAGATATTTTAAAACTAAAACAATTAGTTTTAGTAGAACAAAATTTGTAAGCAGCAGTTTGTTAAGAAAAAAGTCGGCAAAAATACTAAAAATGAATCATGAAAAATAAAACAGTCTATATAGCTTTATCTGTAGATGTATTACATCATGGACATATTAATTTAATAAATCATGCAAAGAAATACGGCAAAGTTATAGCTGGATTATTGACTGACAGTGCGATCTCAACCCAAAAAAGACTTCCTCTTTTAAATTTTAATCAGAGAAAAAAGATATTAGAAAATATTAGTGGTATTTCAAAAGTTGTTCCACAAAATGAATGGGAATACGCAAAAAATATTTTAAAACTTAAACCTGATTACATGATACATGGTGATGATTGGATAACTGGAAGCGATAAAAATCTAAGAAGTAGCTCAATAAAAGCTCTAAACAAAGTTGGAGGTAAACTAATAGAAATTCCTTATACAAAAAATGTCTCTAGTTATTCTTTAAAAGAAAGAATGTATTTAGAGTCAACATTACCATCTAATAGACAAGCTACATTAAAAAGATTACTTAAAGCAAAAAAGATTTGTAGATTTTTGGAAGCTCACAGCCCATTATCTGCAATCATAGCAGAACAGGTTTATTATAAAAATAAACAAGGTAAAAAAATTGAATTCGATGGGTTTTGGTCTAGCTCATTAACCGACTCAACCTTGAAAGGAAAACCAGATATTGAAGTTTTAGATATAAATCAAAGACTAACAAATATTAATGATATTTTTGATGTTACATCTAAACCTTTGATAATAGATATTGATACTGGTGGAAAAATTGAACATTTGGAGATTAATTTAAAAACTATAGAAAGATCTGGAGCTTCAGCAGTAATAATGGAAGATAAAAAAGGATTAAAAAAAAATTCTTTATTTGGAACTTCTGTAAAACAAGAACAGGAAAATATAAAAGAATTTTCAAAAAAAATATCAGCTGGAAAAAAAGCAACAACAAATAAATTAATGATTATAGCAAGAATAGAAAGCTTAATATTGGGTAAACCGCTAAGGGATGCAGTTTTAAGAGCGGAAAAATATGTTGAAGCTGGAGCTGACGGAATAATGATACATAGTAAAGACAAAAACCCCAAAGAAATTTTTAAATTTGCTGAAAAATTTAGAAAGAAATTTAAAGATGTTCCACTTATAGCGGTTCCATCTAGTTATAATTCTGTAAAAGATAAACAACTAGAAAATGCAGGGTTTAATATAGTAATTTACGCAAATCATATGCTAAGAGCCTCATATCCTGCAATGAGAAAAGTAGCTTTGGAAATTCTTAAAAACGGGAGAACATATGAGTCTGAAAAATCTATCATGAGTATTAGTAACATTTTAGAGTTAATTCCAGGAACTAAATAAGTTGAATGAATATATCTGTTAAAAAATTTGTAGAGAATAAGAATTTAAAAAAAAAATTATTTACACCTGGTCCAGCAAGTCTTTTATATGAAAATATTACATCAATTGAACCTTGTTTTGGAAGAGGTGATTTTCAATATGAAAAAATAGAAAACAATGTTCTTAGAAGGTTAAAAAAAATTTCTTATCATAAGAATATCGCTAGAATGCAAGGATCAGCAAGTTTTGCACTAGAAGTTATGATAAATAATTTTATTTATGGAAAACTTTTAATTATAAAGACAGGAATTTATTCAGATAGACTTTTATCAATGTCTATTGCAAGTAAAACAAATTTTAAAAATATAAAAAAAATTGATTATATTGACTATCAAAAGTTAGATGAAATATCTAATAGCTATGATTGGGTAATGGGTTGTCCGGTAGAAACAAGTGTAGGCCTCAAAATACCAATTTCAAAATTAAACAAACTAAAAAAAAGATGTAAAGCTAAATTAGCTCTAGACGCAACAGCTTCAATTGGTTTAGAAAAAGACCATGGTTTTGCTGATGTGCTTGCATATAGTTCTTGTAAAGGTTTATTTGGATTAACTGGAGCAGCATTTGTTGCATTCAATTCTTCTCCTAATAATATGATAAATCAATTTAATATGAATATTCATAATCATTTAAATAAAAAAATGACTGGTCCATATCATGCAATTTGTTCATTGAATGATGTTTTAAAAAATTATAGTGACTTTAGATATTCTGTAATCGCAAATAAAAAATTTTTTTTGAAAAAAATGCAACATTATTTAACTCATAATATTGATGAACAGCCTAATCTTTGCACTTTAATTAATAAGAAGATAATTAAAAAAGACAAAAAAACTATTTTATATCAAAGTAGGGCCGATATTTCAGGATCTGTTGTTTGTCATTTAGGCGAAGTTCATTTAAAAAGAAAAGCAAAAGGTAAAATAATTAACTCAATTAAAGTTACAGCTTAACTTTTTGTAAGAAAAAATATTGAAGATAAAAATTTAATGACTGTTATTAAAATAATTTTATTTTCGTTTACATTTTTTTGGATCACTTTATTTATTTCTACATCTTATTCTAGTGAATATATTAGCGATCGCTTACAAATAAAATTTGATAAAGAAAATGCAAAATTATTGCATTGGAAAGTTTTAAATGAGTCTATGTCATTACCTCATGAATTATTAAAAGAGAATAAATCAAATTTTGGATTAGAAGGCACTATTAATGGGCATAAATTAGATTATTGGGTTCAAAATGCTGGAGGTTGGGATACAATTCAAAATTTAGATGAGATAATTTTTGAGCTTAAATCTGATAATATACCTTTTGAATTAAAAAAGTATTGGAAATTTTATCCAAACAGTTATCAAGCAGATTTATCTTTTAAATTTTTTGCCAAAAAAAATTTAAAAGATATTAATTTATATTTAAACCTTGGGCCTGGTATTGGTGAAAAATTTATTGATGGTCTCGGTATTTCTGGAAGCACTTATTCATTTACGGAATTTATTTATAATACAGGAGAGATACAAACAAAAAAACTTGAAAATAAAAATGAAGTTTTCTTATTAGATAAAATTGAAAATCCAAAATGGGTAGGCCTACACTCGAGATATTTTTTATTCATACTAAAAACTACTGATAAATTCTCAGACGTTAAACTTTATATCAATAATGCAATTAACGAAAAAAATATTTCTTTAGACTCTAAGTTGAAAATTTTTCTTCCACTTTCTTCACTTAAAAAAAATAAAAAACACATTAGCTCATTTCAATTATTTGGTGGGACTAAAACAAAAAATGATTTATCAATATCATCACTTGAAAATATCCTCTTTGAGTCTTTGTGGAATTGGATGCGATATATTGTTCTTGGAATTATGGCTATTTTATATTGGATAAATAGTTTTGTTTTTAATTGGGGTATTTCAATTATAATATTATCAGTATTAGTAAGAATTGTAATACACCCGATTGCTAAAAAAGCAATACAGTCCCAACAAGAGTTTGCCAAACTACAAGATATCATGCAACCACAAATTAAAGAGATTAAAAAGAATTATAAGGGCGGTGAACAAAGTGAGAGAATTTTGAATATATATGAAAAATATAATACCAGTCCTCTAGCCAGCTTTAAACCTTTGTTAGCTTTAGGAATTCAAATTCCAATATTCATTGCGTTGTTTCATTTATTAGGGCAAACTTTTGAATTAAAAGAGGCAAGTTTTTTATGGATTGACTCATTAGCTGAACCGGACAAATTTTTTTCATTAGGAAGAGAAATTCCTTTTTTTGGAAGTTATTTTAATTTATTGCCAGTTTTAATGTCATTGACAAATCTTTTAAGTATAAAAATAAGCTCAGTAACATCAGATGATAACAAAACACACGTAGGACAAAATATATCACTTGGTCTTATGACATTAGGATTTTTTCTTCTTTTTTATTCTTTTCCTTCTGGGATGGTTTTATATTGGACTATGGCAAACGTTTTACATTTAGGATATTGTTTAATAACAATAAAAAACAAATCAATTTGAATTTTAAAATTATATAATAAATGCAAATAGTGTCTAAAACAGAAATAGATAAATTCGATAAAAAAGGTTTTTTTGTAAAAAAAAATTTTTTTAATAAAAATTATATTAAAAAAATTCTAAGAGAAATTAATGCTATCAAATCTGAAAATAGCAAAATTAAAGTTGATAAGTATTATGGAGTAGGCGTTAGCAATAAACAAAAATCAATATTACTAAGAATTGAAAATTTTTATAATAAAAGTAAATATTTAACAAAATTAATCAATGACCCTTTAATAAACTATATACTTTTTAGACTTTTTAAAAATAAGCCAACACTCTTCAAAGAAAAGGTAAACTTTAAACCCGCAGGATGTGGACCAGATAAATTACATCAAGATTCTCAGGCTGGATGGAATAAATATACTAAAAATTTTGTAAACGTTCTTCTCTCTGTGGAAAAAAGTACAAATAAAAATGGTTGCTTACATATTGATATTTCTGGAAATAACTGCACAAAAATTATAAAGAAAAAAATGCAACCCTTAAAAATAAAAGAATTAAAAAACCCTAAATTTAAAAAACTTTTATTAGGTGAGGGAGATTTAGTTTTTTTTAATAGTTATGTTCCACATTTTTCTTTTTCAAATAATTCTAATAAAAGTAGATCTCAAATTTATTTAACTTATAACAAAAAGAAAGATGGTAATTTTAGGTTAAAATACATTAAAGATAAAAGAAAAACTTTTCCACCAAACAATGAAAGATCTCCTAATAAAAAATACTCGTATAAAGTTTAGTTTTGTTTAATTATCTTTTTTTTCACTCTCATTCTCTTGATCAATAATTATTTTTTTTCTTATCCCAAGAAGTTTTAAGAGTTTGTGCCAATACAGTTTTAAAGCTACAGCGATGGCGGCTAAAGCTCCAATTATTCCCTGTAAGATTATACTGCCTGTTCCAGGATCAAGGTAGGCATGAGCGCTTGAAAAGGGAAGTAATAAATATATAAAACTAATGAATAGAATTTTATTAATCATAAAATTAAATGACTACACCAAAAGATAAATATTACAATAATTTTCTAAATGAGACTATGTCTATTTTTTTGATTTTAATGGCTAGTTTAATTCCTTGGTTTGAATTTATTAATAGTAATTTTCAAGAATTGGATAATATTTTTAATGATAATTTTTTATTTTTAATAATTTTATACTTTATAGTAGTAATTTTATTATACTTATTAACCAAGTTATTATTTAGATACAAAAAAAAACTTTATTATATTTCTTTAATTGGAATTTCTATATGGGTTTTCTTTCAATATAATCTTTTTAAAACAGTTATTAATAATTTATTTCCTGACTCTTATTTATGGCAAATTTCATCTGAAATATCGTTATTTTTAGTAATTACTATCATAATTACATTAACTTTTATTTTAAATAAAAAAAATTTAAGATTATTTGTTTTATTTTTTTTGACATTTAATTTTATATATACAGGATTAATTTTATTATCCAAATTAACTGCGATTAAAACTGAAAATAATATAATCGAATTAGAAGAAGCAGATCCAATTAGAATTACATCAAATAAAATAAATAAACCAAACATATATTTTTTTATTAGTGATGCTATGAAGCCATTAAATGAATTTGAGGATTTTTATAAAATAAAACTAGATGATTTTGAAAATCTTTATGAAAAATATAATTATACTTATTACAAAGATACATCAAATTTATTTATTTGGACAGAACCTGTATTAACAGGATTTTTTTTCCTTGAAGAGGATATTTATACAAGCGACTCTACTGATGAAAATAAAATACTTAAACCAAATATTTACAAAACATTTCCAAATCTTTTAAAAGAAGAATATAAACCTGTTCTAATTCAAGAGCTAAAAAAATTTGGTTACAAATTTAAGTGGGTAGGTAATTATTCTCAAAATTGCTCACATACTAACTATAAATACTGTTTAAATAATATAAAAAAAAGTTACATAGACAAGTATACATTACAAGCTTTCCTTAGCAAAAGTCCCATTGTTCAAATATTTGATAATTTAATTCAATTGGAAATCGTTAATAAATATTTTGACTTAAAAATATTACATTCCAACGCTATTTGGGAAATAGATAATTTTATAACTTTAAATAAAGACCATATTGAGAATATGGAACCAACATTTTATTTTATTCATGAAATGGAAGCTCATGAACCATATTTTGTTGACTCTAATTGTGAGAGCAAACGTTTTTCAGGCAACTACAATCTAGAAGGATATAAAAATTCTTATCTATGTGTTATTAAAAAAATTTCAAAAGTGATTAAAACATTAGATGAATTTGATCCTAATGCGATTGTAATTTTTCAATCAGATCATAGCTGGAGAATGTCTACAAAATCAGAGGATAAATACGGAAAGAGGAATAAAATCTTTAATTTAATTAAAAATAATATAATTTGCGAACAATCAATGCCTGTTAATCCAAACAATCTTAATACCGCAAAGTATTTAATAAGTTGTTTAGAGGAATAAAAAATTTACTTATTACCCTTGTTCAATTATAAATATTAGCATAAATACTCATGAAATTCATTAATGCCCTCGTGGTGAAATTGGTAGACACAAAGGA
>Ga0209425_10007055_pt1 | contig 10636 bp, 7 predicted proteins | sample COG_05_FD_184749 | JGI IMG/M metagenome (GOLD analysis project Ga0209425, IMG submission 184749) | Pelagic Microbial community sample from North Sea - COGITO 998_met_05 (SPAdes) (version 2) | ecosystem: Environmental > Aquatic > Marine > Neritic zone/Coastal water | place: Helgoland, sampling... | reverse complement strand
ATTATTTGTTTATCATCAAAATGAACATTATTAATCTTATCTTTTTTAAAAAATAAGCTTTTTTCTTTACCATCAATAGTTAATAAATTTCCATGTTTTAAAATTATACTTGGAATCATTTCAATATGTTGTTGATAAATCCAATCAATATTTTCTTCTGCAAATTTAAATCCGCTTTTAAAACTAATATATTTTGGAATTGTGACTAAGGCTTGTAGATTTTTTTTATCATAACTAACCTTGTAGTTCCTAGAATATCGATATTTTTTAATTTTTACAGTGATTGAAATATTTTTATATAATATATATTTAATCTGATGATCATTTTTTTTTATAAACATAAATTATTCAATTGTTAAATATATTAAATTTATCAAATAATAAATTAGATGGCTTAAGGCTTAGAACATTAAATTTAATTCGATGGGTTGCTATATTAGGCCAATATTTAGCAGTAACAACTGCATTTTTTTGGCTAGAAATAAACTTTAATTTCTATTGGGCTCTGATATGTATTTTATCCAGTGTTATCTTAAATATTGTTGTAAGTTTTAAATCTTTACCAACAAGAACATTAACAGCAAATGAAGCCGCACTTTACTTAATCTTTGATTCAATTCAACTCATAGCATTGCTTTATATAACTGGTGGATTAACAAATCCATTTTGTATTTTAATTGTTGCTCCTTTTATTATTTCAGCAACATATTTAGATCTATATAGAATAATAATTATAGGTGTAATTTCTATTTTATCAGTGACATTACTAGCTTTTTATTATCAACCAATATCTAGTAATATATTTGAATTTGATAGTTTAAACTTTTCTATATTTCAAATATTTGGCATATGGCTATCACTAATTGTTTCCCTGACTTTTATTGGTATCTACTGTTTTAGGATTGCTGATGAATCTAGAAAAGTTGAAGGAGCCCTAAAAGAGACTCAGTTAGCACTATCAGACGAAGAAAAAGTTTCAGATATAATGAGTTTAACTGCAGCAGCTGTTCATGAGCTGGGAACACCCTTGTCAACTATATCAGTGATTATAAAGGAGATAGCAAATGATCTTTCTAAAGATGAAAAAAATTATGATGATATTTTATTGATCCAATCCCAAATAAAAAGATGTAGTGAAATTTTAGATCGTTTAAGGCAAGGTGATATTAGAAATGATAATAGCACTTTCATTAACCAATTAGATTTTCCAAGATTGATTAATGAAATCGTAAAAGATTGTGAATTAGATACAATTGAACTCGATATCAAAATTGATAATTATTTTAAAGAATCAAACTTTATTATTTCTAGAAAACCTGAAATTGTTCATAGTCTAAGTAATATTATTGAAAATGCTTATCAATATGCCAAACAAAAGATAAATATTAACCTTATATCTAAAAATGAATTTGTTATTCTAGAAATTATTAATGATGGCGAGGGATTTCCTGGAAGTATACTTCCAATTTTAGGAGAGCCTTATGTTAAAAAAAATGAAAAAAATCATTCTGGTATTGGTTTAGGTTTATTTATAGCAAAAAATTTAATTAATAAAACTCAAGGTAGAATGGAATTTAAAAATATAGAAAATATTGGAGCTTGCGTTAGAATTATTTGGAAAAAAGATAATCTAGTGTTATCTCAATAGTTATTATAATGGAAAATGAAAATAAAGAATTAGATACACTGCTCTTAGTTGATGATGATGAAATATTTCGAAAGAGATTGTTATTAGCAATGGAAAGAAAAGGTTATTTTGTTGTTGGATTTGCATCTGTAAAAGAATCTTTAACATATATTAAAAATAGTCCACCCAAGTTCGCTGTAGTTGATTTAAGGTTAGATGATGGAAACGGATTACAAGTTGTATCAGAACTTTCAAAATTAAGAGAAGATTGTAAAATTGTTATTCTTACTGGATATGGAAATATTCCCACAGCGGTAGCGGCTGTGAAAGAAGGTGCTTGTGACTATTTGGCAAAACCTGCTGATGCAGATGATATTGATGCTTCATTAAGAGCACCTTATTCAAAAAAACCCGAACCCCCTAAAGACCCAATGTCAGCTGATCGAGTTAAATGGGAACACATATTAAGAGTTTATGAGTTATGTAATCGAAATGTGTCTGAAACAGCTAGAAGATTAAAAATGCATAGAAGAACTCTTCAAAGAATCCTAGCTAAACGTTCACCAAAGTAGTCTTAAGCTGATTTTTTAAGTGCATTAATTACGGACAATCTTTCTACGCCTTCATCAGCAATATCTTGTCCAGCTACCGTATCATCTTCGGCATTTAATTCGTCCATATCTACGAATTCTGCGTAAGTAGCTTTAGTTCTGTCTGTAATGATGTGAGCTTTAAGCAATGTTTTAACTAACACTCTAAAAATATTATTATTTTTTTTCATTTCTTCTTTAATTACATCACTTTGATCAATATGTTTTTCAAATTCTTGTTGTACCCATTTAGCATCGAGACCAACAGAAGCATAAACTTCTTTTTTTTCAAAAGGATTTATTAAATTGAAAAGTAGTTCAGTAAATATTTTTTCAGCCCAATCCTCAACTTTAATATGTTCACTTTCAGATAGTTTTGGAACAGTTCTATCAGCCCATATTTTACCAAATTTATGATGAAATGCCTCATCGCTCATTGTATATTTTAATAACGTTTTTAAGACGGGATCATTTGTATCTTCATGCGCCATTGCAAAAGCTCCCATAGCTAGGCCCTCAATCATCATCTGCATCCCAACTATTTTTTTATAAACTACATCTGAGGAAACAATATCATCAGCTACTCTACCTAATGTTGGACCAACTTTGTAGGGACTACCCCATCTTGATTCAATATATTTTGTAAAACCAGTAACATGTCTTGCTTCTTCTCGTGTTTGATTGGCAGCATATTCTTGAGCTCCTGGATCTCTTAAAACATGACACAAACTTGCGCTTAAAGATAAAGCAGCTTGCTCACCATGTAAAATTTGTGACAACACAAAACGAAAACTTTCATTGTTTAACTTAATTTTTTGTTTATCAGTTAACTTTTCTGCGACACTGGGAATATCTAATTCGAGTCCAAAAGGTCCTTTTGGATCTACTATATGCTCATTTTCTAAATCAAAGGGCACATCAAAATCTATGTATTTTTTATCAAGTGGATCCCAAAAGTGCTTATGCGTAGCACTAATTATTTTATCAAACGCATTGGATCTTTCTCCATATCTTTCTTTATCCATCATTGGGATAAAGTGCTTTGGATTAGCTGCATTATAGGCTGGATCTTTAGTTAAAGCATTCTTACCACTTTTAGAAGTTTGCCAACTTTCTTTGATTTTGTAAAATTTGTCTTTAACAACGATTTTAGCGAATTTTAGTTTTTCTGAATTTGTAGGCATGAAAAAAAATATATCTTAAAATTTTCTATTGATCAAACAAAATGTATATCAATCTGATATATCAAATGAAAATTTATTTTTAAAATAAGCTATATATTACATATACTTAGATTGAACATTTTTCATATCAACTAATTTTTGTTGAACAAATACAATAAATTTATTGTATGCTTAATAATATGAAAAAACTTTCTTTAGATTTAGAGAATAACTAATGTACATAGACAATTTTTTCTCTTATCTTTCGTGGAAATTCAGCAATAGTTTATATATTTAAGTAATGGTTTTAAAAATAGAAAATTTATTCTTTAAAAATAGAATGTCCATTTTATCGGGATTTGTTGTCCTGACTATTGTGATGGGCTTTTTTGCTTCTCAATTAAGATTAGACGCTGGCTTTTATAAAACGTTACCGGGTAACCACAGTTTTATTAAAACATTTTATCAATATGAAGATGCCTTGTTTGGATCAAACAATTTAATTATTGCTGTTAGAAACACTGAAGGTGACATTTTTGAAAAAGATTTTTTATCCAAACTTCTAGAGGTATCTGAAGCAGTAAGATATTTACCTGGTGCTAATCAAGCTTCACTAACTTCATTATGGACTCCAAATGTTAGAGTCTTGCGAGTAACTGAAGAAGGCTATGAAGCAACAGCCGTAATACCAGGCAATATTATTCCTGAAGATTTAAATGAGGCAGAGATACAGAAAATAAAAGAACGAATACTAACTGGTGGACACGTTGGAAAAATTGTTTCAAATGATTTTACTTCTGCCCTAATTAAGATTGAACTTACAGAATTTGATCCAAGAACAGGTGAACCTCTAGACTATCTATCTTTGGGAAAACTTCTCGATGCTGAAATCAGAAATACATTCGAAGACGAAAAATATAAAATACATATTATTGGTTTTGCAAAAATGATTTCTGATATTGCTTCTCAAGCGGGCAATGTATTTATTTTTTTCTTACTGGCATTTGGTCTAACTGTTTTAGCAGTTTACTATTATTCTAAATCTTGGACCTTAACTTTCCTTCCTTTAATTTGTTCTCTTACATCACTTATATGGCAATTTGGAATGTTAGAGATACTTGGTTTTGGTTTGGATCCTCTTGCAATTCTTGTCCCATTTTTAGTTTTTGCTATTGGGGTTTCTCATGGAATTCAGCAAGTTAATCAAATCACCAAAGAAGTAATTGAAGGCCAAACAGCAATCTATGCTGCAAGAGCAAGCTTTTCCAGACTTTTAGTTCCGGGAACTATGGCTTTAGTTACTGACTTAGTAGGTTTTGGAACATTAGTATTTCTACCAATTGGAATGATTCAAGAACTAGGAATCACAGCTTCAATTGGAGTAGCAATGAAAATTGTAACAAATTTAGTAATGCTTCCACTAGCCGCTTCATATGCAAAATATAATTCTAGTTTTATTGCTAGAGCAGAGCGTGCTATTCAAGGAAGAAGAAATGCTATGCAGTTATTTGGCAAAATGGCTGAACCTAAAATAGCCGTGATAACTCTGGCCATTAGTAGCGTCTTATTTGTTTATGCTACTATCTTAGCTTCAGACCGACATATTGGAGATTTACATGCTGGTGCCCCAGAGCTAAGGCCAGATGCTATTTACAATAAAGATATGAAAGACATTACATCAAGGTTCAATATAACTTCTGACGTTTTAATTGTTATAATGGAAGTTCCTGAACTTGCTTGTCGAATGTATGACGTTATGTCAGTTCAAGATAATTTTCACTGGTATATGGAGAATGTAGATGGCGTTACTGAGGTAATTTCTTTATCAGGTGTTGCCAGACAGGCAGCAAGTGGCTACGCCGAAGGAAATCCAAAGTGGAATTATGTTCCAAGACACGATAGAGCTTTAGGTTTTGTAACAAGTATTGCTGATCCTTCAACAGGACTATTAAATGAAGATTGTACAATCCTTCCTGTTTATATTTTTACAGAAGATCATAAAGCTACAACAATTGAGCACGTAATTACTGCTGCACAAAACTATCAATCAGAATATCAAAAATTAGATCAAGCTATTTCTTTTAAAACTGTATTTACTCCACCAACAGGTGAGAATCCATACCCTGAAGTTTTAGCCACTTATGGATCGGGAATTGAAAAAGGTGAAGAAGGTATTAATGAAATTAAGACTTTTACTAAAGAAGAATGGATCAACTTTGGATATCAAAATAACTTTAATACAAGAAGTTTGATATCAGGTAGACTTGACACATTATTTAAAGATGAGCAATTAAGTTCTTACGATACAAAAGAAATGAAAGATATTAATTCAGCTCGTGATGCAATTAATGATTATTTTAAAACCAATACATATGATGCTTTAGTTATTGCATATGATGATACTAATTTTAGATTAGCTAGTGGTACAGTTGGTATTATGCATGCAACTAATGAGGTTATTGAAACTTCAGAGCTACCAATGATGCTTTTAGTTTATGCAGTTATTATTTTCCTAGTTTTTATTACCTATCGTGACTGGAGAGCAACAGTTTGTTGCACAGTTCCTCTCACATTTGCGACTATGTTAGGATACGCTTTTATGGACGTTATGGAAATTGGATTAAAAATATCTACCTTACCTGTTATGGTGTTAGCCGTTGGAATTGGTGTAGACTATGCTTTTTATATCTACAATAGACTTCAGACTTATCTTAAAGAAGGCTTAGATATTACAGAAGCATTTCAAAATACATTTGCTAATACAGGTGCAGCAGTAATATTTACTGCTTTAACTTTAGCAATTGGGGTTTCGACTTGGTCATTCTCTGCCCTAAAATTTCAAGCTGATATGGGAATGTTGTTAACTTTTATGTTTATTGTAAACATGTTATGTGCCATGACCACTCTACCAGCTTTAGCTGTGGTACTAGACAAACTATTTCCAAGAAAAAAATCTTAATAACTTTATTTAAACTATTACGTTATAGTTTTTTTATTCATTTATTGTATTATTTATTAAATGGATACATTAAACCAAATAGAAGAAGAAACAGAGATCTCTAAATCTAAAAAAGTTAGTTGTTCAGGAGTTGGTGGATCTCTTGGACATCCAAAAATATACTTAGATATGGGTGAAAAAAATGAAATCAGATGTCCTTACTGTAGTAAGCTTTTTATTTTAGAAACTAATTAAATAATCGTGCCAGAAAAAAAACACTTATTCTTAATTGATGGTTCTGGTTATATATTTAGAGCTTACTATGCTCTTCCTCCTCTATACAGAAAAAGTGATGGCTTGCCAACAGGTGCCGTTAATGGCTTTTGTAATATGCTTTTTAAGCTTATTGAAGATACCAAGTCAAATTCAAAACCGACGCACTTAGCTGTTATATTTGATAGCGCAAGAAAGACATTTCGCAATGATATTTATAGTGAATATAAAGCAAATAGAGGTGAACCACCTGAGGATTTAATACCCCAGTTTCAAATCATAAAAGATTCGGTTAAAGCATTTGGAATTCCATCAATTGAATTACCAGGATTTGAAGCAGATGACATAATTGCGACCTATGCAAAACAGGCAGCAGATAAAAAATGGAAAGTTTCAATCGTATCTTCAGACAAGGATCTTATGCAAGTGGTTACAGATGATATTAATTTAATAGATACAATGAAAAATAAATCAATTGGAATAGAAGATGTAAAAGAAAAATTTGGAGTTTCACCGAATCGCGTGATTGATGTTCAAGCATTAGCTGGCGATAGTTCAGACAATGTTCCAGGAGCACCAGGAATAGGCCTGAAAACTGCTGCATTATTAATAAATGAATATGATAATTTAGAAAATCTACTTGATTCTGCTGAGCAAATTAAACAAAATAAAAGAAGAGAAAGCTTAATAGACAATAAAGATTTAATAAAAATAAGTAAGCAACTTGTTACTTTAAAAGATGATGTTTCCAATATTCAATCTTTGGAAACTTTAGATATAAAAAATATTAATTATGCAACTCTATTACCTTTTTTGCATGATCTTGAGTTATTTAAACTTAAAGAAAGACTTACAAAAAAAAATCCTGAATTACAAAAAATAAAGATAGCTGAAAAAAATAACGATATAAAAGCTAATGAGACTCAAAACAAAAGTGAGGATAATAAGGCAATAACTAACCATAACTTCTCAAAAAAAAGCAAATATATATCAATTACTAATTTAAAAGCTCTAGAGTTACTAATAAAAGACATTTACGCTCAAGGGTATTTTGTTTTTGATTTAGAAACAGACTCTTTAGATATTATTGATGCAAATTTAGTTGGTATTGCCGTATGTCTAGATACTAAAAGATCTTATTATATTCCTCTTACGCATAAAGATAACCAAGGCAAATTAATTAAAGAACAAATTGAATTTAAAGAAGCCTTGAAGAATTTTAGTAAAGTATTAATCGATAAATCATTAATTAAAATTGGTCATAATATTAAATATGATATTGCTGTATTAAAAAAATATAACATCGAAACATTATCGTTTGAAGATACAATGCTAATGTCGTACATCAACGATGCTGGAAATCATCGCCATGGCATGGATGAGTTGGCAAAAGTACACTTTAATCGTGACACTATAAAATTTAAAGACGTTGTTGGTACAGGAAAATCACAAATAACTTTTGATTATGTTGATATTGAAAAAGCTACTGAATATGCAGCTGAGGACGCTGAAATTACATTTAAACTTTACCTATTACTAAAGAATAAGCTTATTGAGGGAAAGAATACTAGTGCTTATAATTACTTAGAAAAATCTTTAGTACCATCAATTCTAGAAATGGAAACTAATGGTATAATGCTTAATACCAAATATTTACAATCCTTATCATCAGAGTTTGAAAAAAAAATAAACATCCTAGAGAAAACAATTTTCAAATTATCTGGAGTTGAATTTAATATTGGATCTCCTAAACAATTAGGAGATGTTTTATTTAATAAGCTTAGCTTAACGCCACCTAAAAAAACAAAAACAGGTGAATTTTCAACTGGTATTGAGGTTCTTGAGGATCTTGCATTTGAAGGCAATAAAGTGGCTGAAGATCTAATTGCTTGGCGCCAACTATCAAAACTTAAAAATACTTACACAGAAGCTTTACAAAATCATATCAATCAAACCACACAAAGAATTCATACATCTTATGCCATGGCTTCAACTAATACTGGCAGACTATCCTCGAGTGACCCTAACTTACAAAATATTCCAATACGATCACCTGAGGGTAGGTTAATTAGAAAAGCCTTTATTGCAAAAAAAGGCTATAAAATTTTATCAGCAGATTATAGTCAAGTTGAGCTAAGAGTATTAGCACATATTGCAAAGATAGAACCTTTGATAGCAGCTTTTAAAAATGGAGAAGATATTCATGCGTTAACAGCATCAGAAATTTTTGGCACTGATATAAAAAAAATAACACCCGATTTAAGAAGAAGAGCAAAAGCTGTAAATTTTGGAATCATATATGGAATCTCTGGCTTTGGTTTAGCCAAACAATTATCAATCACAAATCATGAAGCAAATAATTTTATAAAAAAATATTTTGATAAGTTCCCTGGTATAAAAAAGTATATGGAAGATACCAAAGCTTTATGTAGAGAGCAGGGGTTTGTTGAAACTCTATGCGGTAGAAAATGTTTCTTTCCAAAAATAAAAGATAAAAATTTTGCATTTAGATCTTTTCAGGAGAGAGCAGCAATTAATGCACCAATTCAAGGAACAGCTGCTGATATAATTAAACGAGCTATGATAAAAATTCACAAAAAAAACATTTCCAATAACAACGATTGTAAAATGCTATTACAAGTTCATGATGAATTAATTTTTGAGGTAAAAGAAAGTAAAATTGAAAAATACCAAGCATTGATTAGACAGGAAATGGAAAATGCTTTAGATCCATTACTAAGTCTTGAAGTACCCTTGTTGGTAGAATCAAGTTTTGGTGATAATTGGGATGAGGCTCATTAATTTATGTCTGAAATTATAGTAGTTGTAACTGGTGGTTTTGATCCTTTGCATTCAGGTCATATAGTTTATTTCGAAGATGCAAAAAAATTAGGCGACAAACTCATTGTTGGTATTAATTCTGATGAATGGCTAGTTAATAAAAAAGGTAGGCCTTTTATGCCATTATCAGAAAGAAGTGAAATTATAAAAAATCTTACTGTTGTGGATGAGGTTATTACCTTTGACGATCAAGATAATTCAGCATCAGATGCAATTAGAAATGTTTTAGAAAAATATCCCAACAATAAAATTTTGTTTGCTAATGGTGGCGATAGGACTTCTGGCAATATACTTGAAATGGATGCATTTAAAGACCAGATAAATGTTGAATTTGTATTTGGTATTGGCGGGGACTTTAAGAAAAATTCCTCGAGTTGGATTCTTGAAGAGTGGAAATCACCAATTGAAGAAAGACCGTGGGGATCATTTAAAGTACTTGAAGAAAAAAAAGAATATAAAATTAAAGAATTAGTTGTAAATCCTGGCGCTAGATTAAGTCTCCAATCTCATAAACAAAGAGAAGAAACATGGGTAGTTTTAGATGGTGAAGCTACAATTACAATTAATGAAGATGTTTTTATAAAAACAAAGAATGAAACTGTCCACATTCCACAAGGTGCTAAACATCGACTTGAAAATAAACAAGACAGTATTTTAAAGATTATTGAAATCCAAACAGGCAAATATTTTGGTGAAGATGATATTATAAGATATGATGATGATTTTAATAGAGTTTAGTCTAATAATTATTAAATAATTTTAATAAGACAACTCCCTCAAAATCTTGTTAAATAAAGATATATGAAAACAAGATCACCATACTTTTATTTATTTATATTTTTGTTTTTAAATGTACTCAATTTTATTGATAGAAATATTTTGTTTGCATTTGGCAATGAAATAAAAGCAGATTTTAATTTAACTAATACTCAATGGGGCTTAGTCAGTGGAATTGTATTTTTATTTTTTTACGCAACCTGTAGTATATTTATCGGAGCATTAGGAGATAGACTTAGTAGAACTAAAATAATAGCAATTGGATTACTTTTATGGAGTTCAATGACAGCATTAACAGGCATGGCTAAAAATGTATTTTTATTATTTTTATCTAGGGCATTTATTGGTGTTGGTGAATCTTCTTTAACTCCAAGTGCAATGTCGATGCTAAGTGATGTATTTCCTCGAGAAAAACGTGGTATGGCAG
>Ga0209425_10007053_pt1 | contig 10639 bp, 10 predicted proteins | sample COG_05_FD_184749 | JGI IMG/M metagenome (GOLD analysis project Ga0209425, IMG submission 184749) | Pelagic Microbial community sample from North Sea - COGITO 998_met_05 (SPAdes) (version 2) | ecosystem: Environmental > Aquatic > Marine > Neritic zone/Coastal water | place: Helgoland, sampling... | reverse complement strand
TGCAGATCCAGTCGAAATGATTATACGCTTCGCAAATATCTCAAAGTCGCCCGCCATAACGGTCCGTGGACCGCTGAAACGTCCATGTTCACGGATAACCCTGACACCAAGCTCTTCAAACCGTTCTTGTGAATCGTACGGCGCAATATCCGCGATTACGCCTTTAACATGTGCGTGAACTTTTTCATGATCGATAGTAGGTTCCGCAGCTTCAATACCAAAACGTTTGGCAGAGCGCACCGCATGCGCGGCATGACCGGCGGCAATCAGGGCTTTCGAGGGGACACAGCCATAATTCAGGCAGTCGCCACCCATCTCGCCTTTTTCAAGGAGGACAACATCCGCGCCCATCTGAACCGCGCCAGCAGCGAAGGACAGACCGCCTGAGCCTGCCCCAATGACACAAACATCGGTTTCAATCCGTTCACCCATGGGAAACTCCGTGGCAAGTTATCTATTTTATGACGCCGAGCGGCCTTTGAACTTTTTATAGAGCACCGGCAACAACACAAGCGCGGCCAGTCCGGCGATAGGTAACAAGAAACGTGGTTCAAAAATAATGCCGAGATTAACATCCTGACCCGCCTCAAGCAGTGCACCAACCCCGTCACCAACCAAAGCGTATACGAACGTACCGGGAATAATGCCGAACGCAGTACCGAATATATAAATGCCAACCGGAACACTTAGGAACGCAGGGACCAAATTCACCAACCAGAAAGGGAATACGGGAATCAAACGTAGAAATAACAGGTAGCTCAGAGCGTTTTCCTTAAACCCGTCTTCCATCTTGCGGATCGCACCACCAGCCTTGTCACGTAGAAAATCTGCCAATGCGCAGCGTGCAGCCAGAAAAATGGCTGTCGCCCCAATCGTCGCGCCTATAACGGTTAGTGTACCGCCCAACCACGGCCCGAACAAAAAACCGCCGGCAATTGTCATTACAGCGCCGCCAGGGATTGAGAATGCCGTCACGAGAGCATAGACACTAGCATAGGCTAGCCAGGCGACGAGCCCGGTATCAGCGACCCATCCGGTCAGAGCTTCGCGGTTTTCTTTGAGAGCGCTTAAGGAAAGATAACGATCAAGGTCAAAGGCAAAGAAAGCGACCAATCCAGCAATAAGGATAACAACTGGGATCAACTTCGCTAGAGAAAGCACCGTTTTTTCACCGGGTCCCAGCGTCGCGGAGTCATTCTGCGTATCATCACCCAAGGTCTTCTCCTCCGGAAAAATGGCGGCGGCATGCTGCTTGGACGCCCGCCCAACCATACCCACTAATTCTTTATCCATTGGCGTGTACCATAGTCATTCTACCCTGATCTAGTCACCGTAGGGGGATGAACCAATCAACTGCCGCTAAACTAAACGTGAAGAGCGTAAATTTAGGGTGTCGCAATGAATTGACTTCGCCGCGCCAAAACCTTATACAGCCTCCTCTTTTTACTCATCTCCAATTTGCGGAGTTCTACCGTGAAGCGCACATATCAACCGAGCGTTCTCGTTCGTAAACGTCGTCATGGGTTTCGTGCCCGTAAAGCCACCGTTGGCGGTCGCCGGGTTCTTGCGACCCGTCGCGCTCGGGGCCGTAAACGTCTGTCCGCCTGAACGATGACCGAGGCGCCTCAGCGCCTGACACGTCGCCATCAATTTCTCCGCATTGCCCGCGGTGGAAAAAAATGCGCCATGCCCGGTCTTGTCTTACAGGCTCAGGAACAGCCGCCCCTTGATCCGGGCGCTGCTGCCGACAATATCCGGGTAGGCTTCACTGTCAGCCGTAAGGTAGGCAATTCAGTTGTCCGAAACCGTGCGCGTCGACGGCTTCGCGCTGCGGCCGATCTTGTGCTAAAAGAGCACGCAGCTGACGGGCACGATTATGTCATCATCGGACGCGCTACCACGCTAGGCCGCAATTTCGTTGCGTTGGTCGGCGATCTCGAAAGTGCACTACATAAGCTGGGTAAATGGCAGGACCCGACAAATGATAACAGGCCGGCGGAAAGGGAGCGCATATAAGAAATGACTTTTTTGTCAGTCTTTCTGCGATCACTTATTCGTGGCCTCATTCGCTTGTATCAATGGGTAATCTCGCCGTTATTTCCAGCAACCTGTCGTTACGCCCCCTCATGCTCGCATTATGCCGCTGATGCCGTTACACGTTTTGGTGTTCTTCGCGGTGGATGGATGGCGATGAAACGAATTGGCAGATGTCACCCTTGGGGCGGGACTGGATACGACCCGGTACCTGAAACAATTAAAAACACCTACACGAAAGCAAAATAAAGGTCATGGAACAGCGCAATCTCATTATGGCCGTAGTCGCCTCTGTTACGATCCTGCTTGGATGGCAGTTTCTTTATGAACAGCCACGCGTCGAAAAAGAAATGGCAGCGCGCAAGGCAGCACAAATAGAGGCCACCAAGAACAAACCAGTGGCTGTTCCTGGACAAAAACCCGCAACCAGCAATGGCCAGGGACCAACCGTTCCATCGCCAACGCCTCAAACTATGGTGCCATCAGTCCCCGGCAGCGCGGCGCAGATACCGACCGCCCCCGTCGTGGGAGTACCGGTGAAGCCATCGGGTCCGTCACGGGCATCTATTTTACAGAAAGCACCCCGAGTACAAATCAGTTCAGACAGACTGACTGGTTCTATCCAACTCAAAGGCGGCCAGATTGACGATCTCGTCATCACCAACTACCGCAAAACTCTTGATGCCTCGAGCCCAGCAATCACGCTCTTGTCACCAACCGGCGCAAAAAACCCATATTATGCTCAGTTCGGCTGGGTAGCCGGCAACTCAAGTGTCAAATTGCCAACAACCGAAACTGTTTGGACAGCCGACCGAACAACTTTATCCCCCAAACAACCTTTGAAGCTAAGCTGGGATAATGGCCAGGGCCTCAAATTCAATCGCACCATTACACTTGATGAAAACTATATGTTTTCCGTTACGCAAGTGGTTGAAAACAATAGTCGCAAAACAATCACGCTCTATCCCTACGGGCTCGTCTCCCGTACGGGGACACCTGAAACCCTTGGGTTCTTCATCTTGCATGAAGGATTGCTAGGCGTTTTTAATGGCCAGCTGAAAGAAGTCGATTACGACGATGTTCAAGATGCCAAGACCATCAGCCAACGAAGCAAGGGTGGCTGGATCGGCATCACCGACAAATACTGGCTGACCGCGCTCATCCCAGACCAAAAAGCCGACACACAAACGAACTTCCGTCACAACTTGCAATTAAAGAAAGACAAGTATCAGGTCGATTATCTCGGTGATCCGAAAGTTATCCCGGCAGGTAGTTCTGGCTACGTAAGCAACCAGCTATTTGCCGGCGCCAAGGAAGTTAAAGTGCTGGATTCATATGAAGAGGATCTTGGCATTTCACGTTTCGACCTCGCGATCGACTTTGGTTGGTTCTATTTTCTGACCAAACCAATCTTTTACGTTCTTCTGTGGTTCGCTGATCACATTGGTAATTTCGGGCTGGCCATCCTGCTCCTTACCGTCTTAATCAAACTAGTGTTCTTTCCGCTCGCCAATAAGTCCTATCGTGCGATGAGCCGGCTCAAGCAATTACAGCCGAAAATGACCAAGCTCCGCGACCGGCACAAAGATGACAAGGCAAAGATGAACGAAGCGATGATGAAGCTCTACAAGACTGAAAAGGTCAATCCGGCTGCCGGTTGCTTCCCGATGCTCGTCCAGATCCCAGTGTTCTTTGCGCTATATAAAGTACTCTTCGTTTCAATTGAAATGCGGCACGCGCCATTTTACGGCTGGATTCAGGATCTCTCGGCCCCGGACCCAACATCGCTCTTCACCCTGTTTGGTGTCATCCCTTGGACGCCACCGGAGTTTCTGATGATTGGCATCTGGCCGATTCTGATGGGCATAACGATGTTCATGCAGCAGAAGCTAAATCCGGCGCCAGCCGACCCGATGCAGGCAAAAATCTTTATGTTCCTGCCGCTCATGTTCACCTTCATGCTGGCACGTTTTCCGGCAGGGCTAGTTATTTACTGGGCCTGGAACAATATTCTGTCGATTGCCCAGCAATGGGTCATCATGCGGCGCATGGGGGTCAAGGTTAACCCCTGACCCACCCAGCGTCCCGAATAGGGACAGGGAAATGGCACAGCAAATAGATGACGGCGTTATAGCCGACCCGGAAAAGATCGAGTTTGGGAGAAAGCTTTTCGCTGGCAACTGCCAATTTTTTGCGGGCTCGACCAACCTCGATAATCTGCCGCCGCCAGGACTACCCGAAATTGCCTTCGCCGGTCGGTCAAACGTTGGAAAATCAAGTCTTATTAATGCTCTGACAGGACAGACGACCCTAGCCCGCACGTCTCGGACCCCCGGGCGAACCCAGCAACTCAATTTTTTCAATCTAGGGGACCGAATGACACTGGTCGATATGCCAGGGTTTGGGTATGCGCGGGCATCAAAAGCGCGGATACGCGATTGGACGGCCTTGATGCATGATTATCTGAAAGGCCGCGTCACCCTATACCGACTTTGTCTCTTGATTGATGCCCGTCATGGCGTCAAGGAATCTGACGAAACATTAATGAACGAGCTAGATCAGGCGGCGGTGGTTTATCAGATTGTGCTGACCAAAGCTGACAAGGTATCAAAAACCGTGCTTACAGAATTCTCAAAAACATTTGACGCAATGCGGAAAAAACATCCGGCAGGTCATCCGGATGTTATTGCCACGAGTGCACGAAAAAACATGGGCATCCAAGAGCTTCGAGCGTCGCTCGCGGCGCTGGCAGCGCCCAAGTAATTCATATAAAGTACCGCGCGTTTAAGAAACGAGTAGGTCGATGGCTACATCAAAAGCAAAAAAATCAGGCGGACAGCACTCTCAGGACAAGCGGCTAGAAAAGGCGAGAACCCTCTCCGAGGCCTTGCCCTATATGCGTGCCTATGCCGGCAAAACCTTTGTCGTCAAATATGGTGGTCACGCGATGGGCGACCCTGAGCTGGCAAAGCTATTCGCCCGAGACATCGTTTTACTCAAACAGGTCGGAATCAACCCCATCGTTGTCCATGGTGGCGGGCCGCAGATCGGCACCATGCTTGAGCGGCTAAAGATTAAGAGCTCATTCATTGATGGTCTACGGGTAACAGATGCGGCGACTGTTGAAGTCGTGGAGATGGTTCTTGCCGGCAGCATCAACAAACAAGTGGTTGGCGCAATCAACGAGGCAGGCGGCACGGCCATTGGACTGTCGGGCAAAGACGGCAATCTGATTCAAGCAAGAAAACTGAAACGGAAAAAGCGCGACCCGGATTCAAATATCGAAAAAGTTGTCGATCTCGGATTTGTCGGCGACCCGGTTGCAATCAATTCCGACGTATTGGAAGAGCTCGCCTCCTCCGACATCATCCCGGTGATCGCGCCGTTAGGAACCGGGCCCAAAGGTATTACCTATAACATCAATGCAGATACGGCAGCAGGGGCGATTGCCGCCGCTGTCGGTGCTTCCCGGCTGCTGATGCTCACAGACGTCAAAGGCGTTCTCGATAAGAAGGGCGATCTCATCGCAGAGATGACGGCTACTCAGGGGCGTACAAACATCCGCAACGGAACGATCAAAGGCGGCATGATTCCCAAGACAGAGACTTGCCTTGATGCCGTCAAAGGTGGTGTGGAGGCTGCTGTCATACTCGACGGCCGCGTACCACACGCCCTGATTCTCGAGATATTTACCGAGCATGGTGTTGGCACGCTGATCCGTCAGGCCGCCAAGCGCCGCAACAAACGTTAGCATCAATCATTAACCTATGACCGAAGCGATGCCTCAAGCGTCTGATCACGCGGTGATATTCGACCTCGACGGAACACTGGTAGACACCTTGCCAGACCTCCATGTCGCCTTGAATCGTGTTCTCAAGGAAGAAGGTCTTCAAACCTTAGCGCCTGCCGAAACACGCCTGATGATCGGCGGAGGCGCCCGGAATCTTATCGAGCTCGCTTTCCAGAAACGTCAGGTAGCCGCTGAAGGGGACCGAATAGAAGCGGGTTTTGACCGTTTTCTCGATTATTACGGAGCAGAGCCAACTGTTCACTCCCGTCCCTACCCAGGTGTACTCGAGGCACTCACAACGTTGTCAAAAGGTGGTGCGGCACTCGGCGTCTGTACCAACAAACCTCAGGACATGGCTCAGCAAGTTCTGCAAGGGCTGCAGCTCTCCCATTTTTTCGGTGACGCTGTCATCGGCGGCGACGCCCTGCCTATCCGAAAACCTGATGCTAGACATTTATTTGCCGTTGTCGAAAGAACCGGGCGAACGCCGGATAAAACCATCATGGTTGGTGATAGCGAGACCGATGTTGGGGCAGCACGCAATGCCAACATTCCCGTCATAGCGGTTGATTTCGGTTATACGGCCCTAACACCGGAAGAACTGAAGGCTGATATAATCATATCTCATTTTGACGAGTTACTACCTGCACTCGTGACGCTAGGCTTCAACGCCTAACCATCCGCCTATTCGTAGTGTAGAAATTCAGCGAACGAGGTGCGTACCGCAACGACTGCCGGATAAATTGCCGCAACCAAACAAGTCCCTATACAAATAAGAGAGATCAAACCTGTCGCCTAGAGCGATATCCGAAAGCGGTAATCGAACAGGGTAATTTGTGGGGAGCCAGACGGTCCTAAGGAATCTATCTGTACCGGATCGAACCGGGTACCCAGCGGCAAACGTAATTTTCCGCTCGGCATTGGTTTCGATTAGGATGTCAGCGGCACAAAATTCCAGAGCGACAAACCGGTTGCGGTCGCGACTGAGAGATTCAACATAACCAGAAACCCTTCCTTGCTGTGATTCCGACGCTACCATGATAAACTCATATACGAATTTGGACGCTAATGTGGACGCTCCATGATAGTAAGGCGCGGGGCTTAACGATTCGTTGTCCTGCCGCAATTAATACGTGCACAATCGACCCCGACCCTATCCAGAAGAAGCAAGATGAGCCAAAGAAAAAGAATATCGACAGATCAGGTCGAAACTTGGATTTTCGACCTCGATAACACGCTCTATCCCGTTACAAAGCCCCTATTGGCACATATCGACGAGCATATGGGTGGATTCGTTGCCAAGTACCTCGGAATCAGCCGTGAAGAAGCGCATCAGGTACAAAAATCCTATTTTAAAAAATATGGCCTGACGCTGCGCGGGCTAATGATCCATGATGGGCTTGATCCTGCTCAATATTTTGAGGAGATGACACCGATGGATCTGAACGAGGTAGATCCCAATCCATTGCTCGGTGCCGATATCGCTCGCTTAAAGGGGCGCAAGATTATTTACACAAACGCCTCTGCCCGGCATGCCGAGCTGGTTCTGAAGCGTATGGGTTTTGAGGAAGACATTTTCGAAGCAATTTTCGATATTCAGGCCGCAGCGTACATTCCCAAACCCGCCATCGAAGGATATAGGCAGCTATGTGATACCTACTCTGTCGATCCAACTCGCGCCGCGATGGTTGACGATATTTCCCGCAATCTCGAGCCAGCCGCCGAGCTTGGCATGATGACAGTTTTGAAAAAGACCGAGGCGGAATGGGCAAAAGATGTCGCCGTGGAAAATCATATCGACCATGTTGTGGACGACTTGCAGGGATGGATAAAGACCATCCTCAATACCCCTGCACCGTGATCGACAGTCCGCCGCAGTGTTGACAGAACCATGGCTGTAACTATGGTGCGGAAACCTTTTTTTAATCCAAAATACGCGACCAAGAACAGGTAGAACAAAATGAGCAGCAGCGACCTCCAAGCAACAATAGATCAAGCATGGGAAGACCGCGACACGATCACGCCGGAATCCAAGGGAGACGCGCGCGACGCCATTGAGGCCGCGCTCGAAGGGCTCGATTCAGGCAAGCTGCGCGTCGCCGAAAAAGGCGCCGACGGCTGGACCGTCAACCAATGGCTCAAGAAAGCCGTGCTGCTGTCGTTCCGGATCTACGATATGGCGCCGCTGCCGGGTGGGCCGTCCTTCCCCGGATTGGGCGAAAGCGCCTGGTTCGACAAGGTGCCGTCGAAATTTGCCGGCTGGGACGAAGCCAAGTTCCGCGCCGCCGGTTTCCGCACGGTGCCGAACTGCACGGTCCGGCGCTCGGCCTATCTTGCCCCCAACGTCATTCTGATGCCGAGCTTTGTTAATCTCGGCGCCTATGTCGATTCCGGCACCATGGTGGACACCTGGGCGACCGTCGGGTCCTGCGCGCAGATCGGCAAGGATTGCCATATCTCGGGCGGTGTCGGCATCGGTGGCGTGCTGGAACCGCTGCAGGCCGATCCCGTCATTATCGAAGACAACTGCTTTATCGGCGCCCGGTCGGAAGTCGCCGAAGGCGTGATCGTCGAACAGGGCTCGGTCCTGTCGATGGGCGTGTTCCTCGGCCAGTCGACCAAGATCATCGATCGCGAAACCGGCGAAATCCACATGGGCCGCGTGCCGTCCTATTCCGTGGTCGTGCCCGGCACCCTGCCCGGCAAACCGCTGCCCGACGGCAGCGAAGGCCCGAGCCTGTATTGCGCCGTGATCGTCAAACGGGTCGATGAACAGACCCGGTCGAAGACGTCGATCAACGACCTGCTGCGGGACTGACTGTCATCGTCGATGCCGTCGACCTTTCGCGCGACCTGATCCGCTGTCCCAGTGTGACGCCGGAGAATGCCGGCGCGCTCGATGTCCTACAGACCGCGCTCGAAGGGCTCGGCTTTGTCTGTCATCGGCTGCCGTTCTCCGACGCGGACACGCCGGACGTCGACAACCTGTACGCCCGGCTGGGGGATAGCGCCCCGAATTTCTGCTTTGCCGGGCATACGGATGTCGTGCCGCTGGGCAATCCGGACTCATGGTCGGTCGACCCGTTCGGCGGCGAAATCATCGACGACGTGCTCTATGGCCGCGGGGCGACCGACATGAAAAGCGCCATCGGCGCCTTTGTCGAAGCCGCATCGCGCATGGTGGCGAATGGCGGGGTCGCCGGGTCGATCAGCCTGCTGATCACCGGCGATGAGGAAGGCCCGGCCGTCAACGGCACCAAGAAGGTGCTCGACTGGATGGCGACAAACGGCGAGACCATCGACGTCTGCCTTGTGGGCGAGCCGACCAATCCGCTGAAGCTCGGCGACATGATCAAGATCGGCCGCCGCGGCAGCATGACGGGGAAACTGACGGTCACCGGCGTTCAGGGCCACACCGCCTATCCGCATCTCGCGGACAATCCGCTGCCGCACATGATCCGCATGCTGGAGGCGATTTCGGCGGCCACGCTCGATGACGGCACCGATCATTTCCAGCCGTCCAACCTGCAGCTGACGACGATCGATACCGGAAACCCGGCAACCAACGTGATCCCGGCCGAGGTCACCGCCGGTTTCAACATTCGCTATAACGACCTGCATACCGGCGAGACCCTGACAAAATGGCTGCACGAACAATGTGCGGCGGTGGGCGGGCAATACGATCTCGACATCAAGATTTCCGGCGATGCCTTCCTCACGCCGCCCGGCGAGTTCAGCGCGCTGATGTCGCGCGTCGTCAAGGACGTGACAGGTGTCGAGCCTGAACTCAGCACGTCGGGCGGCACGTCGGATGCGCGTTTTATCAAGAATTTCTGTCCCGTGGCGGAATTCGGGCTGGTCGGCCAGACCATGCACAAGGTCGACGAGAGAATAGCCGTCGCCGATATCCGGGCGCTGGCCGATATATACACCGCCATCCTCGACGGTTACTTCGCAGCGCGCGGCTGAGCCCGCGATGATCGGTCCCCGCGAGCTTTCCATCGCCCTGTACGGCGCCTGGCGCTTTGCCACGCTCGACCGATCCGCGACCCAGTTTTTCGAAAACACGCCGGAAGCGTTCTGGCGGTCGTTTAACGCCGCCTGGCTCACCCTGCCGGCTTATGCCCTGCTGGTCATGCTGGGCTTCACCCAGCACCCGGTGGAGGCCGGCGGGCTGCGTATCCTGTTCGTGGAATCAATATCCTACGTGATCGGCTGGGTGTTGTTTCCGCTGGTGATGATCGCTTTCACCGATACGACCAAATCGTCCCAGAACTATTTCCGGTTTATCGCCGCCTGGAACTGGTCGATCGTGCTCCAGGCATTCCTGTTTCTCGGCGTCTCGGCCTTCGCGGCAAGCGGCACTGTGCCTGACAATCTCGGCGGGATGATCAGCCTGGTCGCGACGATGGCGATATTTTTCTATCAGGGGTTTATCGCGAAAACGACGCTGGATATCAGCATTCCCGCCGCTGCAACGGTTGTTGTGATCGACCTTGCCATCGCCATCGCGCTCAGCCTGGTCAGCCGGTCGCTCTACGTCACAGGCGCCTGACAGGTGCCCTTCGGGCGCTAGTCGTCCGGCGTATCGGGATAGGCGACCGAAACCAGATATAATCCATCGGGCGGCGCGGTAGACCCCGCCGCGGCCCGGTCACGGGCGGCAAGAGCGGCCGATACGTCATCCGCCGTCCATTTTCCCGCCCCGACCCGCTCGAGCGTGCCGATGATGTTGCGGACCTGATGATGCAGGAACGATCGGCCGCGCGCATGGAGGTGTATCTCTTCCCCGGCGCGCTGGATCTCGAGGACGTC